>JAEEGL017334085.1_pt1 | contig 55128 bp, 47 predicted proteins | sample 9134231 | NCBI WGS metagenome assembly JAEEGL01 (sample SAMN16246548, study PRJNA631951) | gut metagenome | biome: gut microbiome; feature: rumen; material: fiber-attached | host: Bos | place: Iran: Karaj | collected 2018-10
AGAGTGAAGCCGGTGAACTTCGCGGTATCAACGAAGCAATCGGTTGGTCAACGATCAATGAAGGGTATGGTATCAACGGTGCCTTTATTTATGCCCGTTCCCACGAATTATATGGTATTCAGGGTGCTATCTATAACGTTTCTGATAGATTGTATGGTGTCCAAGGTGGGTTGGTTGCCATTAACAACCAAGAATTAAAAGGTGTGGAATACGCCTGGATCAACATTGCCCGCGGTACTGTAATCGGTGCTCAAATCGGTATCTACAACCAAGTAGAAGATTTGCACGGTGTACAACTCGGTATTGTGAACAATGCCCGCCACATCAGCAAAGGGTTGCAAGTTGGTATCGTAAACATTGCCAAGAACGGTTGGTTCCCGGTGATGGTACTTGTAAACGGCCGCTTCTAATCAGCAACGCTTACAAATTTAACCGCGCACTTAATTGTGCGCGGTTTTTCTTTTTATGGTATAATAAATATAGGTGTAATGAGCAGGAGTGCGCAAAAAGTTTGTAAATCAAAGCACGTCTTGACAACACCCAGGCCAATACCACCGAGGCATCCCCTGCCTTAATTTAGGTTGCGGCCACAGGAGAATAATAATGAGTAATGTATCTATGAAAGCCATGCTGGAAGCCGGTGTGCATTTTGGGCACCAAACTTCTCGCTGGAACCCCAAAATGGGACGTTTTATCTTTGGAGAAAGAAACGGCGTCCATATTTTAGACTTGCAAAAAACCGCCAAAGAATTGAAAAAAGCCTGTGCTTTTATTAAAGAAGAAAGCAAAAAAGGTGCTAAATTTTTATTTGTCGGTACCAAAAAACAATCCCAAGAAGCCATCCAAGCTGAATCCGCCCGTTGCGGTGCTTTCTGCATTCATGAAAAATGGCTCGGTGGAACTTTAACCAACTTTCAAACGGTTAAAAAATCTATCGAACGCATGAATGAATTGGAAAAATGGGAGAACTCCGGCGTATTTAAAGCTATTTCCAAAAAAGAAGCTAGCCGTCTCTCTAAAGAATTGGCTCGTTTGCAAAAATTGTTGGGCGGCATCCGCGACATGAAAGTATTGCCGGATGTGGTTTTTGTCATTGACCCGGTTGACACCATGGGTGCTGTGCGTGAATCGCACGTGCTCGGGATCCCGGTAGTAGCTGTCTGTGACACCAATGCCGACCCCGACATGATCACCATGCCTATCCCCGGTAATGATGACGCCGCTCGCTCTATTAAATTGTTCTGCGCGGCTGTTGCTGATTCCATTTTGGAAGGCAGAGCAGAAGTAGAAGCCAACAAAACTGCTGAAAACCAACCGGCCGAAAACCCGGTAATGGCACAAGCTTTTGAAACGGCTATGCTAAAGGGTGAAGAAGAAGCCAAGGCTGAAGATGTAAAAGAAGAAGTGGTAGAAGAAGTGAAAGAAGTAAAAGCCGAAAAACCGGCTAAAGAAGTAAAAGAAGAAGCCAAAGCGGAAGAAAAACCCGCTAAAAAAGCGGCTGCTAAAAAACCGGCTGCCAAAACGGCTACTAAGACCACTGCAAAAAAGACTGCCACTAAAACGGCTGCTAAAACCACCGCTAAAAAAACGACGACCAAAACCAAAAAGGCCGAAGTAAAAGAAAAAGCGGAAACCAAATAATTATTTAGGAAATCCCGCGAAAGCGGGGTTTCCGATAGTTTTGAAATAAGGAGAAAATCCAATGTCTTTAATGGATGATATTAAAACTTTAAGAGAAAAAACCGGCGCCGGAATGATGGACTGCAAAAAAGCTCTTACCGAATGCAAAAACAATATGGAAGAGGCCGTTGTATATTTGCGCAAGAAAGGTTTGGCTGCTATGGCCAAACGTGCCGACCGCGATACTAAAGAAGGAAGAGTTGTTGTAAAAACCGATGGCACTAACTATGCCATGTTGTACTTGGGTTGCGAAACAGACTTTGTGGCCAAAACCGATGGTTTTATTAAATTGGCCGAAGACTTGACAGACTATGTACTTAAACACCCGGGTGTAGATTACAACAATGATGAATTCATCAAATCCCAAATTATGGAACAAGCTCCTAAATTTGGTGAAAATACAACCTTCAAAGGCGCTTATAACTGGAAACCGGCTGACGGTTCCGTGATGGCCTATTATGTTCACTCCGATAATAAAAAAGCCTCCATTTTGGAAATGGCTGTTACCGGTAATGTAGATAAAACCAAAGCTGCCGAAATCGCCCGTGGATTGGCTATGCATACAGTAGGTATGCAAAGCGGTTGGGTAAAGGCCGAAGATATCCCGCAAGAAGTAATTGATAAGGAACTCGATATTTACAGAACCCAGGCTTTAAACGAAGGAAAACCGGAAGCTGCCATTGAAAAAATGCTGCCCGGTAAAGTAAAAAAATTCGCCAAAGAAAACTGCTTATTGGAACAAGGCACGATTAAAGACAACAAGAAAACCGTTGCCGATTATCTGGCTGAAGAATCCAAAGCCCTCGGCGGTGAATTAAAAGTTGTTCGTTTCGTAAGATTCTAACTTGCAAGCCCCACGAAAGTGGGGCTTTTTCTTGTGCTTATGCAAATGCGTGGGCAGAAGAAAAAGATTTATGCTACAATACTGAAAACATCCGCGCGAGGAGATTGTTTATGAAAAAAACTGCCACCAAAAAAAGAATTTTACTTAAATTATCCGGCGAGGCATTAAGTAAAGAAGGCCACCGCGGCATTGATCCGCAGTCTCTTAAAGAAATTGCAGTTGAGATTGCCCAAGCTTATCAAAAAAGTAATTGTGAATTGGCTATTGTTATTGGTGGAGGAAACGTCTGGAGAGGTGTACGAGACGGCGGCGGTGTAATTGATCGCGTCAATTCCGACAGTATGGGTATGTTGGCCACTGTTATCAACGCAATTGCTTTGCAGTCGGCACTAGAAGATGCAGGAGTTCCTACGCGCGTGCTTACTTCCGTAAATATTTATCAACTGGCGGAACCGTTTGTCCGCCGCAAAGCAGTGCGCCACTTAGAAAAAGGGCGTATCGTTATTTTTGCCGGCGGAACAGGCAACCCTTTCTTTACCACAGATAGTGCTGCAGCGTTACGTGCCTCGGAAATTAATGCGGATTTGATTCTTAAAGCCACGCAGGTTGACGGCGTATATGACAGTGACCCCAAGAAAAATCCCAAAGCAAAGCTGATCCGTCGTATTTCTTACGGGGATGCAATTGCGAAGCGTTTGCAATTCATGGATACCGCTGCCTTGGCTTTGTGTCTGGAAAAACAACTGCCTCTCTTGGTTTTTAATTTGCATAAAAAAGGAAACATTCAAAAAGCCCTCTGCGGGAAAGAAATAGGAACAATTATTTACTAATGAAATTTTTGAATTTTTCTTTATTAGCTTTGTTTCTATTTTCCTGCGCTCAACCACAAGCGCAAACTTCTTCCTCGTCTACCGTAGAACCGTTAGATTGTGCGACTGTTGTTTTGCCTGAGCCTAATCCGGCGGAAACGATTGCATGCGTTCAAACGCAGACGTCTTTTTGTGGCTTTTTCCCCAATGGAAAACCTTTCTATTGTGCTGCTAAAAACGGCACTTTGACCTATCGTTCAAACAAATGGGGCTCTTCTCTTACGGTTTCTACCTTTGACACGAACGGACAGCAACTTTCGGAACGGTATTATGCCTACGGTAAATTAACCCGCGGAGCCGATTATAATGTAACTGCCCGAACAGTTACGCGTTTTTGGTGGGATGAAGACGGACAAATTCGGCTATATCGTTATGATTTTAATAATCGCGTGTTGGACAAATATTATTTCCGCGAAGGTAAAGAATATGTACGTTATCCCGATGGGAACGATATGGGCGAGATAAATGGACCGTGGAAAATGGAAAATCTTACCCTTTATATAGACCACCATCCGTTTTATACGTTGCCTGATCCAGCCCAGCCTGCTCCGGATATGTGTAGCACATTTGAGCCGTTGTGTGAGCAAAAGATTTGATATAATAAAATTAACTTACTGAAAAGAGGAACTTATGGAAGGAATTTCTGATTTACTCAATAAAACAAAAACTGAAATGGCAGAACATGTTGCCCGTTTGGAACGTGATTTGTCTACCATTCGTACGGGCCGTGCCAGTGCCGGCTTGTTGGAGAACATTCGGGTAGATTATTACGGTACCCCAACCCCCATTAAACAAATGGCGGTAATCAACGTGTTGGATGCTAAAACATTGGAAATTCAACCGTGGGATGTTTCTGCAATTAATGACATTGACAAAGCTTTGCAACAGGCCGATTTGGGCGCCAGTCCTGTCAATAATGGTAAAGTTATTCGTATTACGTTACCGTCAATGACAGAAGAACGCCGCAAACAATTAGCCAAGAACATTTCTAAAATGAGTGAAGATTTTAAAGTAGCTGTGCGCAATTCCCGCCGTGATGTAATGGAAAAACTCAAAAAAGCGCAGAAAGCGTCCGAAATTACCGAAGACGATTTGAAACGCTATGAGGCTGATGTGCAAAAAGCTACAGATGCGCATATTGCTCAAATTGAAAAAGTAATCGCTAGCAAAGAAGCGGAAATCATGAAAATCTAAGAGTTGTATGTTTTGAAAGCCCCGGGTAACTCCGGGGCTTTTTATTTTCCAGTATCCCCCCTAAATAAGGTAAAATACATATATGCAGTCAAACGTATTACCCAAACATATTGCTATTATTATGGACGGAAACGGCCGTTGGGCTAAAAAGCGTCATTTGCCGCGCTTAGCGGGGCATAATGCCGGAGCTCAAGCGGTGCAACGTACCCTGCAAGCTGCCCAGACGTTGGGTATTCCATTTATTACTTTATATGCTTTCTCTACGGAGAATTGGTCTCGTCCCAAAGAAGAAATTGAGGGACTTATGGCCTTGCTTTCTCAAGCTTTGGATAAATATACCAATACGGCAATGAAAGAAAATATACGTTTATGGGTCAGTGGGTCAAGAGATAAACTTTCCCCCACTGTGTTAGAAAAAATAGATAAGGCTGTTAAACTTACTTCTAAAAATACAGGCCTCACCGTTAATTTGGCGCTGAATTACGGTGCACGGCAAGAAATTACGGCAGCTGTAAACAAATTGCTGGCTCAAAATAAAAAAGAAATTACTGTGGAAGATATTTCCGCTTGCCTGTATCAACCCGCTTTGCCTGACCCGGAACTTATTATCCGTACATCCGGAGAGGAGCGATTGTCCAATTTTCTGCTATGGCAAAGTGCTTATAGCGAATTTTATTTTACACCCGTTTTATGGCCGGATTTCAATGCAGAAGAATTACAAAAAGCTTTGGATGAATATGCCCGCCGTACACGCCGCTTTGGAGGATTATGAGTTCCCCGGTTGTTAAATCTCGTGCAAAAGAATTGATCGCACGTATTGAGAGATTTTCTTCTCCCGTGTTTAAAAAGCAAATGAAGGAACGTTTTGGCATTTGTACCGAAAAAGCCGTCGGGACTCCGGTTACTACCCTGCGTTTGCTTTTGAAAGGATTACCTCGGCCGGATCATGAATTAGCGTTGGCCTTGTGGAAAAGTGATATTCACGAAGCCCGTATTATGGCTTCCATGTTGGCAGATCCTGACCAGATAACACGTGATACGTTAGATGAGTGGGTGCAAAACATCAATTCATGGGATTTGTGTGATGCTTGCTGCTGTAACTTGTTTTCAAAGGTAAAAAATCCAGTCAAACTGGCAGAACGGTGGATAAAGAAAGAGAACGAATTTGTCCGCAGAGCCGGTTTTGCTATTCTTGCTTGTTTGGCAATGCCCCGTGCTAAAACGCCGGATTCCACTTTACTCAAAATGCTCCCTTTCATTAAAAACCATTCTTGTGATCAACGCCCTATGGTCCATAAGGCTGTTAATTGGGCGTTGCGTAATATCGGTAAAAAAAATCCACGTCTTACCCCTATGGCTATAAAATGTTCCTACGAAATTTTGGACTTATACCCGGACAACCGTTGCGCAGTTTGGGTGGCCAAAAATGCATTGTGGGAACTTAATTCTCCCAAAATAAAAGCCATGATTGCCAAACGGAAATAATACCGTACGCGCGCGAAATATAGTAAAATACTATATATGCTATTACCACGTATTATTACTGCCCTTATCGGGATTCCTGCCGTTTTAGCCGCTATCCATTTTGGCGGTATTGTTTATATGGCCTTTGTGGGTTGTATAATTATACTGTGCTTGTACGAATACAGTTTGGTGTTGACCTCCGGTAAAAAACCGGTACATATGGTTTCTTTATTGCTGTTTGGGGTCTTAATGGCTCTGGTGGCAATTCTAGGCCGTACAACTATCGAAGGACTTACCCTTCCGGATCATTTTTATCCCTTTGCTATCAGTGTTGTATTAGTGGGAGTGTTGTTGGTGGAAGTGATGACGCCTCATCGCTCGTGGGAACGGGTATCCAATACCTTTTTGGGTGTGTTTTTAATTCCATGGTCGTTAGCACATTTAATTAACTTGCGTGATATTCCTACGTATGGTGAATATCTTACGTTATTCATGATTATCACCGTCTGGATTAGCGATACCGGGGCTTATTTTTCTGGCCGTTTCTTGGGAAAACACAAACTCAACAAAGAGGTCAGTCCCAAAAAAACATGGGAAGGGGCCATTGGAGGAACTGCCTTAGCCATTGGCGGAGCTATTTTGATGCGCCATCTGTTTTTATCCACGTTATTATCGTTAAAGCAAGCCATTTGGATAGGGTTGTTAGTGGCGGCAGTTGGCCAAATATCCGATTTGGCAGAATCTGTTTTGAAGCGTTCAACAGGGGTAAAAGATTCTTCAAATTTACTCCCCGGCCACGGCGGTTTTTTGGATCGTTTTGATTCTTATTTGTTGCTGGCTCCGATTTTTTATTACGTTATCATTTATTTATTCCCTAACTTATGAAAAATATTGTAATTTTAGGTTCCACCGGTTCTATCGGTACTTCTTCTTTAGATGTGATTGCCCGTCTTGGGCCGCGTTATAAAGTGATTGGTATTTCTGCCAATAATAATACGGACTTATTTTTGAAACAAATTCATTCGTTTCATCCCCGTTTTGCTGCTGTACTCAATCCGGAAAGTTATGAGAAAATAAAGGATCAAATCCCGGAAGGTACGCGTTTATTACCGCCGGAAATAGACAGTTTGATTTTTATGGCTTCTTTGCCATCAGCCGATTTAGTAATCAGCGGTGTTGTAGGGGCTGTCGGATTCCAACCCTTGGTGAGCGCCATTAAGGCCGGAAAAACCATTGCCTTGGCCAATAAAGAGCCGATGGTGATGGCAGGAAAAACGTTGATGAAGGAGTGTGAGCGTTGGCAGGCTTCTATTATTCCTGTGGACAGTGAGCCTTCCGCTATTTTTCAATGTTTAGCCGGGATGGCAAATGAACACACGTATCACAATCTTGCACAAGATATTTCTAAAGTTATTTTAACAGCCTCAGGCGGTCCTTTTGCCAAGAGAAAGAATTCTTTATCTACGGTGACGCCGGGAGAAGCTTTAAACCATCCCCGTTGGCGAATGGGAAAAAAGATTACGGTGGATTCAGCCACGCTTATGAATAAAGGGTTTGAATCTATTGAAATTATGAATTTATTTGATTTGCCGGAAAAAAAGATACAAATTGTGATTCATCCACAGTCTATTGTGCATTCAGCTGTCGAGTTTAATGACGGGGCTATTTTGGCACAACTGGGTGAACCGGATATGAGGGTGCCTATTCAATACGCCATCACTTATCCCTTACGTATGGAAAGCCCGGTAAAAAAATTAAATTTATTTGACATTGCCAAATTGGAATTTTTTGAACCGGATTTTGCTAAATTTCCATGTTTAGAGTTGGCTTTAACGGCTGCGCGGGCCGGCGGAATTGCCCCTGCTGTATTAAGTGCTACGGATGAGGTGGCGGTAGAGGCTTTCTTGAAAGAAGAAATTAAATTTACGGATATTGCTAAATTAGTCTATACCGTGCTAAAATCTACCCCCCAAACGCGTGGAGATGCCACTCTTAACCAAGCTTTGGATGCTGATGAGTGGGCCCGCGAAAGAGCCAAAGAATGTTTGCAAAGTAAGACGTATAAAAAAGCCCTTATTTAGGAGAAAATATGTTTCTATCTATTGTAGCTATTTTAATTGTACTCAGTCCCATTGTAATTATTCATGAATTTGGACATTATTTAGCCTGTCGTTTAACGGGAATTCGCGTTAATGAGTTTTCATTTGGTTTCGGTAGAATTTTATGGCATAAAAAAGTCGGGGATACGGACTATCAAGTCCGTTTAATCCCGTTTGGCGGATTTGTAGAACCGGCCGGCCCCATGTTCCACCCTGCTAACGCTCCGGAATCCCCCAAACCATACGAATTTGCCGCCAAACCGTGGTATTCTAAGTTCTTCATGGTTATTAACGGTGCCTTATTCAATTATTTGTTAGCAGCTTGTATTTTTTCCGTGCTTATTTTTATTAAAGGCATGCCGGAAGATGATCCTATTAAAATGGCCCCTGCAGTGGGTAGCATTGCAGCACATTATCCGGCTGAAAACATTGATTTGAAAGAAGGAGATATTATTACTTCGATTAATGGAGTTGCTGTTTCCAATTGGAAAGAATTAATGGATGCATTGGCAGCACGCGAGGGAGATTTGCAGCTGGGTTATCAGCGAGAAGGAAAAGACCTTCAAGCTACTGTGAAAGAAGAAGATTTTAATCCGGCTTCTCCCAAGGTGTTGGGGATTACAGCCTTGCCGGAATATCATAAAGTTTCCGTTATAGCCTCAGTAGGATATGGATTTTATCAATGCTATTACTGGACAAAATATTCGTTACAATCACTTGGGAAAAGTTTTTCCCAGAAAAAAGCACCTGAATTGGCGGGCCCCATTGGAATTGTCAACGTAATTCACCAGGCAGTTCATCGTGGAATTTTAGATTTTGTGTTTCTAATTGCTATGCTTTCCGTAGCGGTGGGAATGTTTAATTTGTTCCCAATCCCGATATTAGACGGTGGCTATGCGTTGGTATATTTGTGGGAAGGAATTACACATAAATTGCCGACGGAAAAGACGCTAAATGTAGCGGTAAATATCGGCCTTTATATTTTGATTTTATTGTTTGTATATGCTTCTTATTCAGATATCAAACGAATTTTCTTTAAACCAAAAACAACGGTGGAACAAACTGTTCAAGACCCATCAGCGGAGCCGACCCATGTACAAGAGTAGAGAAGTAAAAGTAGGTAATTTTGTATTAGGCACCGGTCACCCGGTGCGCGTGCAAAGTATGTGTAATACAGACACGCGTGATGCTGTAAAAACAGCTGCACAAATTTGTGCTTTGGAAGAAATGGGTTGTGAAATTAACCGTGTGGCCGTACCGGACATGCAAGCCGCACAGGCCATAGGAGAGATAAAAAAAAGGATTCATTCCCCCCTCGTGGCAGATATTCATTTTGATTATAAACTAGCCCTGGAAGCCATCAAACAAGGGGTGGATAAAGTGCGTATCAATCCCGGAAATATTGGGGCTGTAGAAAATACCAAAGCCGTAGTACAGGCTGCCAAAGATAACGGAGTGGCTATTCGAATTGGGGTTAATGCAGGTAGCGTAAAGTATTTGAAAAGTGTAGAAGGAAAAATGGAGTTATCTGACGATAAATGGGCGGAAGTAATGGTAAATGAAGCTTTGGAACAAGCTAACATTTTAGAGCAACTCAATTTCAAAAATGTAGTAGTTTCCTTGAAATCAGATAATTTTAAACGTACGGTTTTAGCGAATGAATTATTTAGCAAACAAACCGATATTCCTTTACACATTGGCCTTACGGAAGCCGGTAGTTTTTTGAGCGGCACAGTAAAAAGTGCGGTGGCTTTGGGTACTTTATTGCAAAAAGGAATTGGTGCCACTATACGGGTTTCCTTAACGGAAGATCCCCGTATGCAAGTGCGTTGTGCCTATGAAATTTTAAAAGCATTAGGTCTTCGGGAATATGGGCCTAACTTGATTTCTTGCCCTACCTGTGGACGTACGCAAGTAGATGTAACAGGAACGGTTCATGCCTTGGAAGAAAAAATCTATGCAGACCGTAAATTGCGCGAAAAAGCGACCGGTCTTAAAATTGCTGTGATGGGGTGTATTGTGAACGGCCCCGGCGAGGCACGTGATGCTGACTTTGGCATTGCGGGCGGAAAAGGAGAGGGCCTCTACTTTGAACACGGACAGACTATGTTCAAACTTCCGCAAGAAAAATGGGTAGATTTTTTACTTGATAAAATCAATACGTGGGAGAAAGTGAAATGAAGAAATACTTTATTTGTACAATATTATGTTTATTTATTTGTAGTATCGCTTTTGCAGGTGTACGCAAGAATTGGAAAGTTGTTAAGAACACAATATTCATTTTAACAGGAAAATCCGTAGATATAGCACAACATATTTACGGAACGCCAAGTCAAAAAGTACAACATAAAAAAAATCAAATTATATACATTTGGGGAAGCGAAGGAGACAAATTACAAGGAGTGCAAACGAAAACAGTTTCCAATGAAAAAAATTCTATCTCTCAAGCATTTTTAGACTATGGCTATAATTGTTTTATTGCACTTAAAACAAATAAGGAAGGAATTATTATTGAAGGAATACAAATAGGATTTGAGCCAGACAGATTATCTGCGGGATGTAGAAATATTTTTATACGTAGTCACCAATTTTGCAATGCTGTTCAATATGAAACAGAAATGCAACAAAAGGTTAATGTCCCTAACTGTTATCGCAACGATTACTCGCTGAAGGATCCAATTGATTTTGTGATTCCACTCAAATATCAAAAGGCATATTATTACCAAGAAGACCACGATATAAATAATTTTTTTAATGACTAATTTATAATGGAATAATCTATGAAACTATCAAATTATTATATACCGACGTTAAAAGATGCACCGAAAGATGCCGATACATTATCAGCTAAATTAATGATTCGCGCAGGGCTTATCCGCAAATTGGCCAGTGGCCTTTATGAATGGTTGCCACTGGGTTTACGTGCGCTTAAAAAAGTAGAAAACATTGTGCGCGAAGAAATGAACAAAGCCGGAGCTTGCGAAGTGTGGTTGCCGGTGGTACAACCCAAAGAACTGTGGGAAGAGAGTGGCCGCTGGACATTTTACGGTAAAGAACTATTGCGTTTTGCAGACCGCAAAGAGGCTGAATTTTGTATTGCTCCTACCGCCGAAGAAGTAATTACCGATTTAGTACGAAAGGATACATCTTCTTACAAACAACTGCCGGTTTGCTTGTACCAATTTGGTACAAAATTCCGTGATGAAATTCGCCCCCGCTTTGGCGTGATGCGTGCACGTGAATTTTACATGAAAGATGCTTATTCTTTTGCCGCTACCGACGAGCAAGCCAATACATGGTATCAAAAAATGTATGATGCTTACCAACGTATTTTTAAACGTTGCGGGTTTGAATTTACAGCTGTAGAAGCCGACACGGGTTCTATCGGCGGGAATTTTTCGCACGAATTTATGGTTTTAGCCGATACAGGCGAAGATACTATTGCCTCTTGTGCCTCGTGCGGTTATGCGGCAAATACGGAAAAAGCCGAAATCAAAAAACCGGAAGATATAACAATCAATCCGGCCGATTTAAAACCGATGGAAAACCGCCCTACCCCCAAGACTTATACCGTGGAAGATGTGGCGAAACTGTTAAATGTTTCTACGAGCCAGCTTGTCAAACTGCTGGTCTTTACTGCTGACGGCAAACCCGTAATTGCTTTGGTGCGTGGAGATCATGAACTCAACGAGTTTAAGTTTAAAGCCTTGTTAAAATGTAATGAATTGGAAAAAGCCAGTGAGGAAGTTTATTCCCAAGTAACAGGCTCTCCTGTTGGATTTGCGGGCGCACAAGGGCTTAAAGAGAAAAACCCCTCTGTAATGATTTATGCCGATAATTACGTTAAAAACGTGGTAAACGGTGTTTGCGGAGGCAATGAAAAAGATGTGCATACTATTAATGTTACCCCCCAACGGGATATCAAAGTAGATGTATATGCAGACTTAAAAATGGCTTCTGCCGGTGATTTATGCGGCCGTTGCGGTAAACCTTTTTCTTTCAAAAAAGGAATCGAAACGGGCCATGTTTTTAAATTGGGAACGAAGTATTCTGCGGCAATGAATGCTACTTTCTTAGATGAAAAACAAACCTCCAAACCCATGATTATGGGTTGTTATGGTATTGGTATTAGCCGTGTGGTGGCCGCTGCCATTGAACAATCACATGATGATAATGGGATTATTTGGCCGGCTCCGTTAGCTCCGTTTGATGTGGCTTTGGTGGCTATTGATTATGATTCCAACCCGGAGGTAAAAAAACAGGCAGATATGCTAACAGAAGCGTTAGAAGCCAAAGGAATTTCCGTTTTACTGGATGATCGTGATGAACGGCCGGGAATTAAATTTAAAGATATGGACCTGATTGGTCTACCCCATCGGGTTGTGATTAGTTCTCGCACAGTGGCCGATGGTCAATGCGAATACAAAGCGCGTGCCGAAAAAGAGGCCGTGCGTTGGAATTTGGACCAGGCTTTGCCGTTACTGCTGGAACGGTTAAAACATTGACAAAAGCCTATTGAACTGATAAAATATATTTGTTCTTTGATAAGAGCGACTTGGTAACACAAGTCGCTCTTTGTATAGTAGGGCAAAGGAGTAATTATGAGAGACCCAAAAACCATTGAGGAAACAGTTGCCAAGGCTTTAGAGGCCCAGCAATTTGAATTAGTAGATTTGGTTATCCAAACGCAAGGACACAAAAAAGTATTACAGTTTTTTGTGGACAAAAAAGGCGGTGTAACGCTGGATGATTGCGGCGAATTGACCGATAAAATCGACTCTATTTTGGAAATGGAAAATTTGATAGACGGGGCTTATATTTTGGAAGTATCTTCCCCCGGGGTACAACGGGTGCTTAAAAAGCCCGCCCACTTCAAACGTTTTGTAAACGAGCGTGTAAAAATTGTGCTTAAATTGCCGTTGGAAGGGCGCGGTTCGTTTACCGGTATTATTGCCAGCGCGGCGGAAGACCACTTTGTGCTGGATGACGGTACAAACCAATATAAATTTATGTATGAGAACATCAAGAAAGCCAATTTGGACCCTGTTCTTGAATTTTAATTTTAAGGAGAAATAATATGGAAGGAAACGCAAAAGACTTTATCTTGGCTTTGGAAGGCTTAGAAAGAGAAAAAAATATTAAACGTGCAGATATTTTAAAAACAATTGAAGACGCCTTAGTTTCTGCCTTGCGCAAAAATTTAGGTAAAACGGCTCAGATTACAGCCAATATTGATGTGGCCAATGGTTCTATTAAAGCATTTCAAACACTTAATGTTGTGGAACTGGTAATGAATCCGGAATCGGAAATCAGTGTGGAAGATGCTAAAAAACATCTTAAAAACCCGAAAGTCGGAGATACGGTAACTAATATATTGGAAGTCAAAGATTTCTCTCGTATTGCCGCACAGATTGCCAAACAAGTACTCATTCAAAAAGTACGCGGTATCGAACGCGAAAATTTCTATAAGGAATATAAACCGCGCGAAGGAGAAGTTATTACCGGATCTGTTCGCCGCATGTCGGACCGGGATATTATCGTAGATTTGGGCAAAGTGGAAGCGATCCTTCCTTATTGCGAACAAATTAAAAAAGAACGTTATTCCAATGGTTCCCGAATAAAAGCCATTATTGCCAAAGTTTTGAACCAAAACGATTTGGCCAATATCGGAGAAGACCAAACCTTGGCACGTTATAAATCGGCCGCTTTTAAAATGGATAAAGGCCAACGTGGGCCGTATGTTATTTTATCCCGTGGGAACGGAAAATTCTTGGAAGAATTGTTCAAAGTAGAAGTACCGGAAATTAACGAAGGAATTGTGGAAATTAAGAAAATCGAACGAGACCCCGGTTTCCGTGCGAAAGTGTTGGTTTCCAGCATTGACAGTAAAATTGACCCGATTGGTACTTGTGTAGGGATGCGGGGTATTCGTATCCGTGCCATTATGAATGAATTATCCGGTGAACGCATTGATTTAATTCAATATTCTGCAGACGTTTCCACGTTACTCATCAATGCGATTTCTCCCGCCAAAGCCAATTTTGTAAAAATTGACAGTTTGACCGAAAAGAAAGCAACCATTATCGTTCCTGACGACCAATTGGCTATAGCTATCGGTAAAGATTGGCAAAATATCAAATTGGCTTCCCGTTTGACCGGTTGGAATTTGGAAGTAAAGAGCGAAAGCCAAAAAGCGCAAGAAGGTAAAGAAGTAACAGATGCTATCCAGTCTGAACTTTCGGATGTAGAAGGGATCGGTCCCAAAATGGCGGAAGTATTACAAAAGGCCGGTTTTACCAGCATTGAAAAATTAGCCGAAATGGAACCTGAACACCTTTGCACGGTGCAAGGTATCGGCGAAAAAACCGCTGCCAAAATTATTGAAGGGGCTAAGAAATATCTAGCCCAAAGCCAGGAGGCTGCCGATGACAACGAAGAAAACAACTAATTCGGAAGAAGCCCCTGTAAAGAAGAAAACAACGGCTAAAAAAGCACCCGCTAAAAAAACAACCGTCTCCAAAAAAGCAACGGTTGAAAAGCCGGTTGCTAAAAAAACAACTGCCAAAAAGACAACCGCTGTAAAAAAGACAACGGTCAAAAAGGCAGCTAAAGAAACGCCCAAAGCGGAAAAAAAGCCGACGGCAGAAGTAAAGAAACCGGTTGCCCGTAAGCCACAAGCAGTCGCTCATGATAAGCCGCAAGCTGAAAATAAGGTGGTTGCACCTAAACCGCAACCGGCACCGGTAAAACAACAGGAACGGCCTGTTTCTCAAACGGTACAACCGAAACCTGTTGTCTCTAAACCGATTCCGGTGGCTCCGGTACAACCAAAACCAGCTCCGGTTGCTCCTGCACAACCTAAACCGGCTGTTTCTAAACCGGCCCCGGTGGCTCCTGCACAACCTAAACCGCAAGTAGAGCATCACTCACAGGAAGAACGCCGCCCGCAGGGCCCCCGTCATGGGCAACATCATGGGGAACAAGTGCAACCTGTAGCGGCCAGTGACCCTAAAAAAATCCGCATTGTCGGTCAACCCACCGTCAAAGAATTAGCGGAAAAAATGAATTTTAAAATCAATGATTTTATTAAAAAATTGATGACTATGGGTATCTTCGCCACAATTAACCAACGCATGGAAAAAGACATGATGGAGTTGGTAATTTCGGAATGTGGTTTTACGGCTGAAATGGTGGAAGAAAATTTAGACAAAGACACCATGGCTGTTATACAAACGGAAGATGATCCCGCCTCTTTAAAACCACGCAGCCCGGTTATCACCATTATGGGTCACGTAGACCATGGTAAGACCAGTTTGCTGGATGCTATTCGCAAATCAAACGTGGTAGCCGGCGAAGCCGGGGCCATTACACAACATATTGGTGCTTACCGTGTAAAAACGCCGCGTGGGGTACTTACGTTCTTAGATACTCCCGGCCATGAAGCATTTACCGCTATGCGTGCGCGTGGAGCCCAAGCCACCGATATCGTGGTATTGGTAGTATCGGCAACTGACGGTATCATGCCGCAGACCATTGAAGCTATGGAACATGCCAAAGCGGCCGGCGCACCGATTATTGTGGCGATAAATAAAATAGACCTGCCTGGGGCTAACCCGGACCGTGTAAAGCAAGATTTGGCGGCCCGCGGTTTAGTGCCGGAGGAATGGCAAGGTTCTACCATTTTTGTAGAGATTTCCGCCAAAAAGCATATCAACATTGATAAATTATTGGAAATGATTGCATTGCAGGCCGAAATGATGGAATTGAAAGCCAATCCGGACCGTTTAGGTGTGGGCGTTATTTTGGAAAGTAAACGCGATAATAAACGCGGGGTAGTTGCCACCGTGCTGGTGCAAAAAGGAACCATGAAAGTAGGGGATCCTTTTTTGGTAGGTGTCAACTATGGTCGTATCCGTGCGTTGATTGATGAAAACTCGCAACGGTACCAAAAGATTGGGCCCAGCGTGCCGGCTGAAATTTTAGGTATTAACGGCGAACCGCCGCAAGTGGGCGATACGCTCTACATTATGGAGAGCGAAAAAGAAGCCCGCTACGCCGCCGAAAAACGCAAATTGGCCCAAAGGGAAGATTCCCAGGCGCACCGCAAACAAATGTCGTTGATGGCATTGGGCAAAACCGACGAAGAAGGCAATAAGGTTAAAAAGTTAAGCCTTATTTTAAAGGCCGACGTGCAAGGTTCCATTGAAGCCATCAAAGACGCACTTTTGCGTATTCCTTCCGACGAGGTGGAATTGGATATTGTCCTCTCTGCCCCGGGGAATATTAACGAGTCGGACATATTGCTTGCAAAAGCCAGCAATGCGGTAGTAATCGGCTTCCACGTCAATACCGAAAACAAAGCCGCTACCGAAGCCGAACGGGAAGGAATTGAAATCCGTAACTATACCATTATCTTTGAATTGTTGGAAGATATCAAAGCCGCTATGGAAGGGCTGTTAGAGCCTGACGTGGTGGAAACGGTAGTGGGAACAGCCACTATTAAAAAGGTAATGAAATTGAGTTCCGGTCTTATTTCCGGCTCTATGGTAGATTCGGGTACTATTTTCCGCAACTACGAAGTACGCATTAAACGCAACGGCGAAGAAGTAGGACACGGCAAAATAGGCGGCCTTAAACGCTTCAAAGATGATGTGAAAGAAGTGGAAAAAGGCTATGAGTGCGGTATTTTGATTGAAGGATTCAAAGGCGTGGCCGAGGGTGACGTAATTGAATGTTTCAAGAAAGAAAACGTAACACGGCGTATTAAAATGTAAATTTTAACAGCCTAAAAAAAGCCCCTGGCAACCAGGGGCTTTTTTAATGTGAAATTAAGATTAAGGGAGAGTGCCGTCTGTATTACTGCCTAAAGATTTACAAAACTTTTCTGCTTCGTCGCTGGCACCCCAGGCACAGATACGGGTTACTTCCCCCTCCAGGGTAAGGACTCCTTGCAAAGAGTAGTGTTGAAGGTATTCATCTGAAAAAGGAGTCATTACTCCGTTTACCCTTCGGGCACGGGTGGCGGACACGGTCACTTGGTTGCCGGAGGGAATGACAGTCACCAAAAAAATGAAGTTTTCTGTATTAAATGTACTGGTACCGGTAAGGCTGGGGAAAGTAAGGTCCAGGGCGGAAATGTCTGCCGTAAGCGTGCCGGTGGACATGTTATAGATTTGTTCCGCTCTTAAGATATCTCCTATCAGCGTTAATGCTTCGCTGGCGCGTGATTTTTCTACCGCTTTGAGGTATTGCGGTAAGGCGATTGCGGCTAAAATGCCGATAATAAGTACCACTACCAGTAATTCAATTAATGTAAAACCTTTTTGATAATGCATGGGAACCCTCTTGTAAAAAATGACTACCCGGGTAGTATAATAAAAAAATTAAATTGTATGCAAGAGAAAAAAACGCCCCGGGCACAAAGCCGGGGCGTCTGTTACACTAAAAAACTGCAATTATTTAATGACGTAGTCTGAAGCGCCGTTGGCAATGGTTTTGCACATGGCGGCAGCAGCAGTATCACCTGTTTTCGGCACACATGTTCTTGTCATAACGCCATTGGCATCTATCTCAGCCTTAATTGAATAGGCTCTGTCCCCGCTAGTAAAAGCAGATCCGGCTGAAGTAATACGTGAAGCTGTCGCCTCAAAACCAGTACTCGTAACCTTGGACTCGATCTTAAAGTTGTTGGTGTTTACAAACTTACCACTAACACAAGGCAACGTAATATCCAAGGCAGCCAAGTCTTCTGTATAAGTACCTTGGGACATATTGTAGATATGTTCCGCATTGGCTAGGTTGCCCAGAAGCGTAAGCGCTTCGGAGGCGCGAGATTTTTCTACCGCTTTCATGTATTGCGGTAAAGCAATCGCGGCCAAAATACCGATAATGAGTACCACTACCAGTAATTCAATCAACGTGAAACCTTTATTATTCATAGGTATTCTCCTGTGTTTTTAATTAAGCGGTTGCCCGCTTCTAAAAGTATAACTCTTGAACAAGAAAAAATCAAGTGTTTTTTGGTCCTAGGAAAAAACCGTTGTTTTTAACGGAAAATCATTCTTAGCCTTTTAAGAAAATGGTATAATTATAGTATGATTGACAGAATTAAACGGTTGGAAACCCTTTTCCTGCAAGAAATTAATACGCTGATTACCAAACTGGCCGCCAACGGAGATTTGGGCGGCTTTGTTACCATTACCGCGGTAAAAATTGCCAAAGATTTGGCCACGGCCAAAGTGTATTTTTCCGTATTCGGCAGCCCGGAAGACCGTAAAAAAACGCAGGAGGCATTGTCGCTACTGCGTAAAGAAATCGGTGCGGAACTACGCGGACGGTTGCATTTAAAAAGAATACCCTCTTTTAGTTTTGAATATGACGATACCCCCGAAAAAGCCGCACGGGTGGAGTCTATTTTTCAAATCATTGACAAAGAGAAAGAAAATGGAAAATAGAGAACAAAGCTTGCAAGCTATTTGGAAGGCCCTATTAAAGGGACAGCGGTTTTTTATCGCCGGGCACTTAAACCCGGACGGAGACTCCCTGGGATGCACGCTGGCAGTTACCTCGCTTTTGGAACGATTGGGCAAAACCGTGTATGCGTATGCGGCGCCGGCTATCGGAAATGATTTGAAATTTTTGCCAGGACTTTCAAAAGTACACGTGGGTGTTTTACCTGATAAATATGATTTTGATACCGTTTTGTTGTTGGAATGTTCGGACCGTAAACGCGGCGGAGAGTTGGATGCTATTTTGAATAGTGCCCAAACACTTATAAATATAGACCACCATTTGGTAAGCGAATCTTACGGAGATTTAAATCATATTGATTCCGGCGCTTCCAGTACGGCAGAAATTATTTTTCAATTGTTTGAGGAATCACAAGAGCCGATTTGTCTGCCCACACCCGACGAAGCCACCTGCCTCTATACCGGCCTGGTAACCGATACCGGGCGGTTTGTCCACTCTAATACCACGGCTGAAGCGTTGCGTGTGGCTTCTGCCCTGGTGGCTTTGGGAGCAGATGTGGACACTATTAACCAAGTAATTTATTTCACAAAATCTTATATTGAACTGAAACTGTTGGGCCGTGCCCTGGAAAAAATGGAAATGCGTTTTGATAATAAATACAGTCAAATCATTTTAACAAAACGTGATTTTGAGGCTTTCGGCGCTACCCCGGCCCAAACACAAGGAATTGTCAGCCAACCGACAATGATTCCCGGGGTGGAAGTTTCGGCCTTGATCAAAGAAGAGCCCGATAAAATATCGGTTAATTTACGCTCCCGCAATGGGGTGGATGTAAGCAAAATTGCGCAGCTCTTCGGCGGGGGCGGGCATGCACGTGCCTCCGGTTTTAAAGTAACCGATCAAACCGTAACGGAAGTGGCGGAACGTTTGGCAGAAGTGGTGCAAAATGTTGTCAAAGATATTGCCTAACCCACCCGGCGGTTTGTTGCTAATCGATAAACCGGTTGATTTTTCTTCCCACGATATTATTGCTATTACACGGCGTGTATTAAAAACCAAAAAAATCGGTCATAGCGGTACGTTAGATCCCATGGCCACAGGGTTACTTATTTTACTGGTCGGTCGTGAAGCCACCCGCCAACAAGCACAGTTTCTAAAGATGGACAAAACCTATCAGGCTACTTTAAAATTGGGACAGCAAACCGCTTCTTGGGACGCTTATAGCGAAGTAGTGGACGAACAGCCAGTTCCCCCCTTGACCCTTGAAAAAGTACAAGCGGCCGCCCAACAATTAACCGGACGTATTTTGCAACCGATTCCTTTTTACAGTGCCAAACGTGTTAACGGCGAACGAATGTATGAAATGGCACGCCAAGGTAAACCCATTGAGCAGAAATACAATGAGGTAAACGTATCTTGGGAGAAAATAAATTTGACAGGAAATGATACAATATCTTTCACGTTGCACGGCTCTTGCGGTACATATGTACGCTCCATGGCGTTTTTGTTGGCAAAACAATTAGGAACGGTTGGACATTTGGTTCAGTTGAGGCGTACCCATATTGGTCCCTATACAGTGGAAAATGCATTTAACGGAGCACAATTAAAATCTTGCTCTACCGAAGAACTTTACCGATATTTACAAACGATATGAAACAGAAAAAAGCAATTACCATCGGAACATTTGACGGTGTCCATACCGGCCATCAGTATCTGTTCACTCGTTTGGATCGTTTTGCGGCCCAACATTTGCTCCAACCGTTGGTGTTGTATTTTCCCCTACCGCCCCGAACGCTTTTGGCAGAACGGCCGGAGATGACGGTCCTTTCTTTACCGAAAGAAAAAAAGCGGATTTTACAATGTTACGGAATGCCTATCCAAGAACTTGATTTTTCTGTTTGCCGCCACTTGACCCCCGCTGCTTTTTGGAAGCGTTTAAAAACAAAATGTCACATGGGAGGTTTGTTGGTGGGTGCCGATTTTGCCTTCGGAAAAGACCGCCAGGGAAGTGTGGAGTTTTTGCGTGAGCAATGCGCAAAAGAAAGAATTCCTTTTGAAATGGTTTCTTTTTATCATACCGGCAACGAAAAGATTTCATCTTCCCTTATCCGTAAAACGTTGGCCCAGGGTGATATTAGTGCCGTAACGGCATTGCTGGGGCGCCCCTATGAATTGACCGGAACGGTTATCAAAGGGCATAGATTAGGACGTAAACTAGGCTTTCCAACCGCCAACCTGGATACGGGAATTTATAAAATCCTTCCCTTGGGGGTATTTGCCGTGACGGTGCGCGTAGGAAAGAAAATGTATAACGGATTTTGCAATATCGGCTTTCGTCCAACCGTCAACACATTAAATACATTACTGCCTTTGGTAGAAGTGCATATTTTTGATTTTAAGCAAAGTATTTACGGACGTAAAATTACCGTTTGGTTCCACGAAAAATTGAGGAACGAAACAAAATTTAACAGTTTGGAAGATTTGAAAAAACAGCTTCATGCGGACCGCCAGCAAGCTTTGAAATTATTAAAATAAAAAACCCCGAGCCAAAAGCCCGGGGTTTTTTATGTAAAACAGTTTAGTCTTCTTTATTGTAGTAATCGCGTACAAATAATACAATATACGCCAACCACGAAGCTCCAAATAAAATCAAAAAGCTGTACGAAAACCACCACATTTTAGCCATAGGATTATAATCTAACAATAAAGAATCCCATACCAAACGTGCTAAAACAGTTGTTACATAGCACCACACAAACACGGTTATGGCCCGTACGACCCAATCCACGGTGCTCCACCATTTTCCTTTTTCCATGTATGGTTTCTTAAAATACATTGTTATTTTATCCATAGTTATTCCCCTTGACCAGTAGTTTCGTAAGGATTTGGAGTGTATGTGCCCTCTACATCATAATTATACGACGATTCACTGCTGCTTTGTGCGGTTGCCGACAAATCTGTTACCGTCGAATCGGAAGAGGATAGATCGGTTGTCGGTATATCACTATTCGATAAATCAGTTTCGTTGAAGGAAGTTTCGTCTGACGTTGTTTCTGTTGTAACAACAGCATGCATATCCCGTTTGGGTTTGGAAGTGCGCGCTAAAATGCCGGCTTGGGTTTCTTCCGCATCAACGGGTATTGTTGATAAATTAAAAGCTCTTTCAGCTGCTTCCTCAGCTTCCCGCGCAATCTTGGACCAATCAACGACGGTCTGTTGGGTAATTTTATCAGCTTCTTCGGCGGCCAGACGAGCTGCTTTTTCCCTAGCTTCTTCAGCTTCCAAACGGGCCGCTTCTTCCCTGCGCCAAGGGTCAATTTCCACAACGCGCGGAATGTTAAAATAACCTTCAATGGTTTGTTGATTGGCAAGAATCTTTTTCCTGGCAGCTTCTTGTTCTGCCAAAATTTCCTGCTGGCTTAAAGTGGGGTTTTGAAAAACGGGAAAGCGTAACGTATCTACATAGTTACGGTTTACTTCAAAGCTTCCCCCCCTGAAATACGCCGGACCTGTAACAGGGTAAGATTTTTTTTCTATAATTTCCGGATGATATTGATCCACTTCCGAATAAATAACGGTGTGCCTTGGGGTATCAACGGGAGAAGTGGGCGGTTCATTCAAACAATAAGCTACCCGGCTGGAAGTGGAGGCACGTTGATGAGAATCCACACGCGTCTCACAAGTAGAATAGGCCCCGAGGTGGGTAGCAACCAAAAGGAAGGCCAATAATGTCATGAATTTGTAATTCATAATAGCTCCGTATTTTTATCATAGTACATTTTTACATTTTTTGCACGTGATTTCTTTCTAAAAAGAAAAAACCCTTCACTAGGAAGGGTAAAAATGTCACCGGGTGGGCTCGAACCACCGACCTAGCGCTTATGAAACGCTCGCTCTAACCAACTGAGCTACGGTGACTAAAATTCTCTACAGTTATTATAGCTAATATTTTGAAGTTGTGCAAGCATCTTGGCTACTTGGATATACAAAGGAAAAAAGGGCCTATTTTTTTCTGGGTATTTTTTCTCCTTTTAATTAGGTCCAAAGACCCTGGTATAAAAAACATATAAAGGGTATATTAAATATAGAAGCAAGAAAAAATTTCGATTTCATCCATAACCGCTGTAGTCCCCAAACCCTGCTACAGCGGTTTCCCTTTTATATTGGCGCAAAATCAAAAAAATGATATACTAGAGCCATGAAACAGCCCCCACGAATTTCTTTGTTTTTAATTGCAAAGAACGAAGAAAAAAAAATTGCGAAATGTATCCTCAGCGCACGCCCTATTGTGCATGAGGTAATCGTCGTGGATTCTAATTCTACGGACAGAACCGCACAGATTTGTCGGGAACTGGGAGCATTGGTTTTCAATCATAAATTTAACGGATTTACCGAACAGAAAAATTTTGCTCTTTCTAAGGTATCCAATGAGTGGGCATTGTCTTTAGATGCAGATGAAACCCTTACCCCACAATTGGCACAAGAAATTAAAGAGGCTGTGCAACAAGAGGATGCCGACGGGTACGAGTTGGTACGGGTAAATAATTTCTGGGGTAAACGGATGCATTTTAGTGGCGTAAAGAAAGAACCGCTTGTGCGTTTGGTTCGTACCCAAAAAGCTACTTTTAAGGGAGGACTTGTACACGAACAATTAACCGTGAATGGGAAAATCCGTCGTTTGAAAAATGTGTTTGTACACGATTCTTTTTCCGATATTGAAACCTATCTCAACAAGTTAAATCACTATACTACTTTGTGGGCTCAAACTGCATTCCAAAAAAAGAAACATTGCCATATCTTATTGACCGTTTTGCGCTTGCCTGTAGATTTTACAAAACGGTATATTTTTCAATTAGGTTTTTTAGATGGATACCGTGGTTTTATTTGGGCGGTTTTCTCGGCCTTTTACACATTTGTAAAATATACCAAACTATGGTTGTTGGAAATCAAATAAATTTATAGTTTTCTTCTTTCATCGAGGACCTATAGGAGAAATAGGTCCAAAGACCCTTGTTGATAGCAATTGATTTTGGTTCAATGAAGTAGTGTTGACCAAAGGAGATTGTGATGAAAAAAATCATTAGTCTGTTTGTTTTTCTTTTCTGTAGTTCGTATATTTTTTCTGCTGAACCACTAGCTAGGGCTTTATATTTGACAATTCTTAAATATAATGGGAGAGAGGTTCTGGTTCGTGATGAATTCCCTAAACTCAATAAATTTGCCAAAGATATAATAGTGATTCCCAACCGAACCATTACAATGGCCATGTTACCTCCGGTGATGCAGGCTTTTTCAACGCCAACAATTAGGCTGCGTTTGCAACAAAGTATAAGCCGTAACCGTACTCGTGCCGCAGTATTGGCTCCCAGTTATAGAGTACTTTGTCCTGCTTTCCCACAAGATTTAAGTAGTTTGTTTGTTGGGCCACAAAGGAAAGCAATTTTTAAGGAAGAAAATGATAAGAAACATAATTTATGGTATGACTTAAATTACAAAGACTATTTTACTTATATTTTAAGAAGTATGTACACTTTCTCTAACTCCTCTTATCGTTTGGAATTAAGTGGATATTCTTTAAATAATTGGCAAGAATTACAAGTAGCCACTACATTACAAGCAACTGATTTGAAAGAAGATGAGGGAATTCAATATCTAGAGCAAGTGAAAAAGGCGTTTTCCGAAGGCGACTATTGGAACGATAAAAGGCCAGAAATATCCATTCCAGTGGTTAATGTACTCATGCGTGATTTAAGAGGCGGTTATGAGTATATAGATTCCTTGATACCGGACCTAGAAAATGGCAAACTAATTTCTTATATGAAAAGTATTGAACCAGTATGGGCACGGATTGATAAGTCTTTTCCTAAAAAAACGTGGATAAAAACTCATGGTCTTTTTCCTAAAGGTAAGAGATTATTCACCAATGGTGGGGATGCAGGTGTTTTGGTGAAAGTGGAAGGCGAACCAGGTACAACGGCATATTTAGTGGGGCAGGCTTTGGAAAAAAATTATAAATTTTATCTTCAACCAATAGGAATTCCTACACCAATTACAAAAGAGCAAACTTCCTATTTGGATGTGAATGGTTTGTACGATTATTACATATTGTATGCTGCACCTAAATATGGTGGACCGTTGCTGAATCTTTCTAAATTACCGGAAACGGCTATTTATAAACCTGATCCGATCATTAGGACTGATAACTAACAAAGGTAAAGGTTTAATAGGTTGTATGTGGGGTCGTAAAAAATCCTTCTTGTTCCTTGATTTTGGAAAACTGCGGATATAAGGTATCGGCAAATTTATTCAAAGCTGCTTCCCCTCCGCGGATACTCAAGTTGACGGATAAGACATAAACATTATTCGTTAAAATATCCCGCCAATTATCCGGGAATTTTACAAAATCTTTAAAAGTAGTTATAAGTGGCATACCGTTGCGGGTAGCTTCAAAAGTTTGGAGATTTTCCTGCGTGTAGTGTTGATGATCCGGGAAACGCCATTTTTGCTTAAGATCTACCCCCAGGCCTGTCAACGTGTTTTCAAATGATTCTGGGTTTCCTAACGCACAAAAACAAGCGGCCGGTCCCTTTAGGGCCGATAATTCTACCCTTTGATTGGTACAAATGTTCATATAATACTCGGGCTTGTGTTCGCTTTCCAAAATGGTTACTTTTTCATTATAAAGATGAATTTCATCTTTGATAGTTTCCAAAGTACGAGAAGGAACTTGGTCACAATGTGTCAGCAATACCAAATTGGCCCGTTTCAAAGCCTCCAAAGGTTCGCGCAAAATACCATAGGGCAACAATTGTTTGTTACCGAATGGATTTTGGGCATCTATCAATACAATGTTGGCATCTCTTTGTAAGCGGTGATGTTGAAAACCGTCATCCAATAAAATCAATTGGCTTTTAAAACGACGTAAAGCCTCTGTAGCGCCCAAAGCACGATTGGGACAAATGACAACCGGTACTTTATAATTGCTCAAAATACGGCTCATCATAAACGGTTCATCTCCGGCGGCACGCCAATCTACGTCGGGATTATCAAATAAAATAACCGGGCCCTGTGTTTTTTGTTGCCGTTTGTAACCGCGCGATACAATAGCCACCCTAATTCCCGCACTGGCCAAAGTAGTAGCCGCTAACAAAACGGCAGTCGTTTTACCGGTCCCCCCCGCTGTTAAATTGCCAATACATACCACTCTGGAATTGACGCTTTGGCTTGTTTTCCAACCGTTAGCGTAAGCCGTTCTATGTAAAGCGCCTGCAGCGCCATATAATTTTGAAGCGACAAAAAGGCCCGCACGACCGACGGAATAATTCTGCAATTTTTCTCTTAAAGCAAGTAAATCCATTTTGATACTCCCTGTTCACAAATAGTGCTACGATATTTTACCATTTCCGAAAGGGTTATCAACAAAAAATTAGTATAATGGGAATATGGCTAGCACACGGTTCAAAAAAACGCCGTTTCATTTTTTACAATACATAGCCCTTCAGTCGTTTTGTTGGGTGCTGCGCTGCCTTCCCTATTCGATAGCCGTTTCCTGGACCCGACGTATTATGGGTTGGACTCGTTTTTTTCTTCCCAAACGTTTTAAATTAGTACAACACAATATTCAGCTGGCTTTTCCGGAAAAATCACCTCAGGAAGTTTATGGAATTGCATTAGAGTCTTGGCGAAATATGGGTGGAATTTTGGCGGAATTTGTCAAATTATCGCACATGAAACCTGAAGAATTTAAGAAACATTGCAAAATAGTAGGATTTGACAAAGCCCTTAAAGCTGATTTTCACACCGGAGGAATTATTCATATCGGTCATTTTACCAACTGGGAAGCCTTTGGTTTGGCTAGCTCCGCTTATGGTATAGATAAAGCCGTACTGGCCCAGCGGGTCGATAATCCTTATGTAGATAAAGAAATCAATCGTTTGCGTAATATTATATCGGGAAGAACATTTTATAGTAATCATGATGCCAAACCGTTTTTCACTTGTATGCGCTGGCTAAAAAAGAAACGTATGTTGGGTATCTTATTCGATCAAAATGTCATATCTGCTGAAATTTGGCTGCCTTTTTTAGGAAGAATTTGTGCTTGGTCTCCCATTACCGCACTTTTGGCAATTAAGATGCAAGTCCCTGTTTTCCCGGTCAAAGTAACCCGTGATGATAAAGGAATAATTGTGTGTGAAATTTTAGAGCCTCTCACGCCTCCTGTGGAGTATAGCCCCCAGAATGTACGTCAATTTACCAAACTATTGGTGGGATATTACGAACAATGGATTAAAGAAGATCCCGCCTCTTGGTTATGGGCACATAATCGTTGGAAACGAGAGAAAGAAGGTTTGAAATATTTGGATCAGCATCCGGAGGAAAATGTGGAATGAAAGCAGTTTTTCTTGATAGAGACGGTACCGTCATTCACGAAAAACCGGGAGTTTATCTTTCCGATCCGAGACGAGTGCGCTTGTACAAAAGTGCCAGACCTGCTTTGCAACTTCTTCAAAAAAATGGATTTAAACTGTTTATTGTATCCAATCAATCTGGCATTGGACGTGGGTATTTTACGGAAAAAGAAGTAAACAAAGTACATGCACGGTTGTTGCAACTGCTTAAACCGGTAAAAATTGAAGAAATAGTGTTTTGTCCTCATTCCCCTGCAGACGATTGTGATTGTCGCAAACCATTGCCCAAAATGGGACTTTATTTAATTAAAAAATATCATATTGATCCAAACCAATCCTATATGATTGGGGATAAAAAAGCAGATGTGGAGTTCGGTCATGCCTTAGGTGTTAAATCTATATTGGTTACGACGGCCAATGGAAAAACCCATTTGAAAAAATATTCGGATTTGGCACCAGAAAAAATTGCAAATCATTTGCTTAATGCTGCACGATTTATTGTGAATAACCAAGGAGAAAAACATGCGTAAATTCTTTATTTTAGGTTGTGTATGTTGTTTACTTACGGCCTGTTTCTGGCATAAAAAAAATTCTTCTGACCCAACGGTAGATACCGCTGCTCCTAGTGAAGTGGCGGTTACACAAGAGCCGGAAAAGCAAGAGCTTCCACCTGTGGAAGAAATTCTCCCCGATACGAAGCCTACAGTAAAAACGGTTGCTCCTACAACCACAACTACAACGTCTCCCACAAAAACGGCTTCTACGCCTGTTGCAAAGAATAACTCAACCAAAACTACTCCTTCGGAACCGGAAATTTTTGATACAAAAGCCGCAGAGAAACTCATCCAAAGCAAACGGGCATCACAGACTTTATCACAACCGCAGCCAGATACCCCCGTATTTAAAGACGAAGATATTATTTCTACCGAAGGTAGAAGATTGAGCCCTTTTTCTTATGAGCCGGTGGTACAAACTCCAACGCAAACTCCTTGGAGTAAAGAAGAATTAAAATATGGCGTTTATTACTCATTTATCAAAGCAGGAACAGCCTATATCAAAAACCGCGGGTTAACTACCGTAAACGGACACTCGGCTTATCTCATTCAAACAACGGCTTTCTCTGCTTCCGTGATTGACTCAGTTTTTAAAGTACGTGATGTAAATTATTCCTGGATTGATGCTGAAAACTTCTATTCCCTGGGATATGTACAGAGTTTACGTGAAGGGAATTATGTGCGTGACGAATGGGTAACTTTTGATTTCCCCAATAAACGCTATTACGGAGAAGTAAAAAAGAAAAAGGATCCGCGTACTATTGCCGGAGAATTAAACCAACAGGTGTTGGATATGCTTTCTTCTCTATATTATGTACGTGCCCAAAAATTGGAAGTAGGCAAAGATATCGTATTTGATATCATCAACCGAGAAGAACAATATCCGTTAGTAGTAAAAGTAACCGGAAAAGAAACCATTAAAACGGCGGCGGGAAAATTTCATTGTTTTGTAGTAGAACCGCAATTTAGAGGAGAAGGAATCTTTGTCAGCAAAGGGAAAAATTTAAAAGTATGGATAACAGACGACAAGTACAAAATGCCTGTAAAAATGCAAACCGAAGTGTTTATTGGCAATGTGTCGGCTGATTTATTAGAATATAAACGCAATTAAGGAGCGGATATGAAAACAACGGAAAAGCAACGTTTAAAAAATATTTTAAAGAATTTTAAAGGACAGAAAATTATCGTTGTGGGTGACGTGATGCTGGACCATTTTATCAAGGGGGCTGTATCGCGTATTTCTCCGGAAGCTCCGGTACCGGTAGTAGCTGTTAATAATGAATTTTACGCGGCCGGAGGAGCCGGCAACGTGGCTGTCAATTTGGCCGCTTTGGGAGCCCACCCGGTAATGATTTCCGTGATCGGACAAGATTTAGGCGGAGAAATGCTAAAAGATTACTTGCAATCTCACGGAACGGACATTAGCGGTATTTCTATAGATAAAGCACGGCCTACCACGCAAAAAATACGTGTAATGGCCGAACAACAGCAAATTGTCCGTTACGATAGGGAAAGCAAGAAGGTTATTTCCCCCTCTATAGCCAGAGAATGTATCAACAGCTTTGAACGTGAAATCAAAACCGCAAAAGGGGTTGTCTTATCCGATTATGGAAAAGGAATGCTCAGCGATCAAAATATCCAACACATCATTGAACAATGCCGTAAACGTAAAATTCCCGTTTGCGTAGATCCGAAATTGGACAATTTCAAGAAATACAAAAATATTACCTGTATGACACCTAATACAAAAGAAGCCTGGGAAGGTGTGGGCGAAACTCCTAAAACAGGCGAAGAAGCTATGGAAAAATTGGGAAATAAGATTTTGAAGATGTTAAATGCCTCTTCCATTCTTATTACTCGCAGTGCCGACGGAATGAGCTTGTTTGAAAAAGGGAAAAAGACACCGACTACCATCCGTGCAACGGCCAAGGAAGTATATGATGTAACCGGTGCCGGCGATACCGTCATTTCCGTATTTACGTTAGCGTTGGCTGCGGGGGCTTCTCTAAAAGAGGCCGCTATATTATCTAACTTTGCGGGTGGAATTGTGGTGGAAAAATCCGGGACAGCCACAACTACTGTCCAAGAATTGGTAGGAGCAATAAAATGAGTGATGTTTTAATCGTAATTCCGGCACGTTATGGTTCTTCACGTTTACCGGGGAAAATGTTAAAAACTATTGCAGGCAAAACAGTTATTGAACATGTGTATCAAGCTTGTAAAAAAGCAAATGTGGGAGAAGTACTTATTGCCACCGAAAATCAAATTGTGGTAGATGCCGTGGCTAAATTTGGTGCTAATGCCGTTTTGACCAGTGACCAATGTCAAAGTGGTACCGACCGCATTTTTGAGGCTTCTAAAGGACGTCCCGAGCAATTTATTATCAATGTCCAGGGAGATGAACCTTTTATTTTACCCTCTACGGTAGCTGCCATTGCTCAATTGTTAAAAGAAGATCCCTCCTGTGATATTTCGACCGCAGTTGCCCCCACTTTGGAAGATGCTAAAATAGATAATCCCAATTGTGTAAAAGCTGTATTGGCAAAAGACGGGCGTGCGCTTTATTTTTCACGTTCCCGTGTGCCGTTTAAACGGGAAATTACCGAACAAAATAAAAACGTACCTTATTGGCAGCATTGCGGTATTTACGGCTATCGCCGCTCGGCTTTGGAACGGTTTGTTTCCTTGCCGCCCAGCCCTTTGGAAAAATTGGAAAAATTGGAACAATTACGCGCTTTGGAAGACGGAATGATTATCAAATGCGTAGAAATCAAAGCAGCGGGCCCTGCCATTGACACTGCTGACGATTTGCGAAGAGCAGAAGAATATTTTAAACAAATTAATAAGTAAAGGGGAATATATGTGTAAGTTTATTATTATTACGGGCGGTGTAGTCAGTTCACTGGGGAAAGGTATTTCCGGGGCCAGTATTGGTAAGTTGTTACAATTAAACGGACTTAAGGTCAACATGATTAAGTGTGACCCTTATATCAATGTAGATCCGGGGACGATGTCCCCCTATCAACACGGAGAAGTGTTTGTAACTACTGACGGAGCAGAGGCAGATTTGGATTTGGGCCACTACGAACGGTTCTTGGATATCAACATGACCCGTGCAAATACCAATACGGCCGGAAGCATTTATCAAACGGTAATTGATAAAGAACGACGCGGGGAATATTTAGGGGCCACCGTACAGGTCATTCCGCACATTACCAATGAAATCAAAAAACGGTTTACCGCTTTTGAAAATGAAGTAGATGTTTCTATTATTGAAATTGGAGGAACCGTTGGTGATATTGAGTCCCTCCCCTTCTTAGAAGCAGCCCGTCAGTTGCGTTTGGATAAAGGAGAGGAAAATGTAATTTCCGTTCACGTTACGCTGATTCCGTATATTGCTGTGGCGCAAGAACTCAAAACAAAGCCGACGCAACACTCCGTTAATAAATTGCGCGAGGTGGGAATCGCACCCAGCATGCTTATCTGCCGTACAGAAAAGCCGATTACTCAAAAAATGAAAGAAAAGATTTCACTTTTCTGCAGTGTGCCAGCCAAAGCGGTCATTGAATGTGCAGATGCCAAATCTATCTATCATGTGCCGGAAATGTTTTATAAACAAGAAGTGGATAAACAAATTATTTCTTTGTTGGGGTTAAAACCTACTAAAAAAGTGGACCCGAAATGGTTTGAATTCTTTGATAAGGCCATGACCCCTTCCAAATCGGTACGCATTGCTATCGCCGGGAAATATTCGGAATTGCAAGATGCTTACAAATCGGTAAATGAGGCTTTGCGCCATGCAGGCATGAACAATGACTGCAAAGTGGAAATTGTTTACGTTAACACCGAAAAAGATGACGTAGATAAGAAACTAAGCACGGTAGACGGCATTTTGATACCGGGCGGTTTTGGTACTCGCGGCATTGAAGGGAAAGTAGAGGCTATTCGTTACGCACGGGAAAATAAAAAGCCTTTCCTTGGAATTTGTGTAGGGATGCAATGTGCCGTAATAGAAACGGCACGTAACTTGTGCGGACTACATGATGCCAATTCCACAGAATTTGACCCTACTACCAAAGATCCTGTAGTTGATTTAACTCCCCAACAGAAAAATGTGGTCTATAAGGGCGGCACCATGCGTTTGGGCAATTATACGGCTGACCTAAAAGCCGGCTCTTTAGCGCGGCGTTTATATGGAAAAAACCAGATTGTGGAACGCCACCGTCACCGCTATGAGTTGAACCCCTCTTATGTAAAGCAATTGGCGGATGCCGGGCTTAAAGTATCGGGTTGGCATGAAGGAGTTTTACCCGAAATTGTGGAACGGGAAGACCACCCTTACTTTATTGCGGGGCAATTTCACCCGGAATTTGGCTCCCGGCCCACACGGCCTCACCCACTATTTGACGGCCTTATAAAAGCCAGTTTAAAAGAAAAAGAAGGAAAATAAAAAAACCCGGGCAAAAGCCCGGGGTTTTATTATTCGTTCTCTCTTAATAATTTTTAGAAGAAAGATTGTTCAAGATTTGCTCATAGTAATCTTTCAACGAACCAAGGTTGTTGGTGGTCATAGAAAGACTGAACATATCGTCAGATAAGTATTGCTGCAATTCCATTGCCTCTGTTTGTAAAGTTGTTACTTTTTCAATCCGTTCTTTGAGGAAAGATGTAAGGAATTCTTTTTTGCTCATTTCCTTTGGCATTTTCCCTTTTACGAATTCTGCCGACGGAAAGATTCTTTCGCTTTGGCCTTCTATTTGGTCGTGAACAAAGAAAGTATCATCACTAAGTACGGTATAAAGTCTTTCTTTCAACTCTACATACCGGTTATATAATTCTTTGCTTTTATCGGCAAATTCAGGTTTTACAGCGGAAACAGCAAATATATCTTCTCTGGGAGTTTGCCAGAAGCTGTCACTGGGATTTCTCACATACGTAAGCAACGGTAACCCATGAATGCCGATTGAGAATTTGTGAAGGGTAAGAGCCTTGTCCTGAGCAACATATTTCAGTAAGCTGGGGTCTTCCAATTTGACATATTTGCCTGAAGCGGTAGGTTCACCCGCCAGTGCTTTTAAAGCGGTGGCCAATTTCCCTAAATCTTCCGCGGCCCTGGTAAATACCGTTATCTGGTGATCTGGTCGCAAAACAGAATTGATAAAGTCGTTTACTGCAGCTTGTTTTAATTCTGCACTTTGTGCCAGTTCTAAAGCCTCTTGCGGAGTAAACAACGACTTTTCATAATTCCAACGTTGTTGTTTTAAATTAAACCCTACTTCATCAAAGAAACTTTCAATATTCTCTAATAACTCACGATAGCCAGTATAATAACCATTACCTTCAGGAGCAAGTTCAGGTTTTAAAGAATGTTTTATGAAGTCTTCTTTCCATTCGGTTTTCCAAGTAAGCCCACTGGGGCGGTGTCCGTAATTAAGTAAAGGAATATTTTTAAATGTAGTTTCAACAAATTTAGCCAAAGAGATATAAGACGGTTTGGCCTTAGCCATTTTAGAAGCTATTTCCCTTTTAAGAGGACCTCTTGAAATACTCGAAACGGCGGAGGAGTAACTGGGCGTGTTGTAAATGGACGGTACTACCGGAGTCGGAGCCGGAGTGGAAACGATCGGTCCGGTCACTACGCTGCGTGTGCCACCCATCACATCTTCGAAGACACCGGGAACTACTCCGCCCATTACAGCGGGAGCGACTGTTTTACCCACGGTTTCTGCCATTACCACAGTTCCTTCTTTGGCTGCATTTGATACTACAGCTTGCACAACTTTTTTACCGACTTGTGCGTTAACGGCGGATGCTACACATAAACAACTTACTAACAATGTCCATTTTCCTAATTTCATTTTGTTTTCTCCGTTTTAAATTTTCCCATTACTTCTCTTGTCCTTATAATTTAATTCCTTTTACGCTATCCAAGAATGGTCTTTCTAACAGTTGGTAATAAGCGTATTTTACGCTTTCTAACTCTTCCATTCCCTCTACCAACGCTTTAGGGCGATTGTCGCTCTTAATTGTTGTTTGGAAAAAGTTTTTTATACGAGCCTGCAAAGTTTCTACGGCAGCAACTTCTTCTTTCAATTTGTTTTTAAGTGGCATTACGCTATCAGCTTGTTTCAGTTGCTCCATAATACTTTTTGCTGCTTCCATTCTTGCATAAATCCGTTTGTGTAACGTGACGTATTGTTTATAATGTGCCTCCAAATCTCCAATAAATAAATCTCCTCTTAAGAAATTTTGGAAATCTCTCTCTTGAATTATATGCCAAGATTGACTGTAAAGATTGTCCGCGTCAGCTACCATTGATAAACGAGATACTCTGTCCGCCAGGCTCCGCAAAGTAATACCACCTTGCCCATCCGGTAAAGTGTAAGTTAAGGGTCTATCTAAAGTGATATAATAAGCTTCTCTTATAGCTTGCAACTGCTTGGGAGCTTCTTTAAGCACGTCATTAGTACAACGTCCAATATTTATTGCTTTTCGAATAAAAGCAGTCATATCTTTCTGTACGGCTTCTACGTTTTTTAGTTCTGTTTCCAATGCTTCTCTACTTGTAGAGGTCAAGCCTCCGACCTCATTTATTTTGTTTGTTATGGCTACCGTTTGCTTTACAACATTTTCGACTTTTGATAACAAGCGAACATATTCATCATAATAGTCATCAACATTCAGATGATGTACATTTTCCTTCAACATCTTGGAAAAAGTTCCCTTGCCCATTGGTTCCCATGCATCTTCAAGACCCTGATCTACAAAACGAATAAATCGAAAGTCAAATAAGCCGATAACATTAACATCTTTCGGTAACGGAACGATGGTTTCTGCAACAACCTCCGGCAGGGCTTTCTGCATTTGTGCATTGGCGGCCCGTGTAATGGCAGTTGTATTAACAGAAGCAGAGCTTACCGGAGCAACCGCAGCAACTCCAGTTCCTGTCGGCAAAGTTGTTACCCCTGTGCTGATATTGCCCACGGGGGCTACAGTAGTTGTAGTGTTAAATCCGCTCGGTGTGATTGTATAATTGGGAGCGTGAATAGCGGGCGCAACATATAAGTTTTGTATAAGAACATTTCCGGCAGTAGCTCCTGCAGCCGGCAAAGTATATTCAATAACACCTTTTTCCCCTTGTTCTGCTATAACTTCAAGACTTTTTTCAACCACTTCCAACGCTTTTTGCGCATGGACCATCAGCGGAAGAAAAGCCAACCCTATTACCAACGTCCATTTTCCTAGTTTCATTATTTTTCTCCTGTTTTTGAGTTCCTGCTATCTTTAGGTTATAGAAAAAAGAGTGGAAAAACCAGGGTCATTAGACCCAATTTAAGAAAAAAAAAGGCCCACAAAAACCTAGGTCTTTTTTATAGGCCTTTTGGGACTTTTGAAATAAACATACGAATGATTTTTGCCCGATTAATCCGATAATTCTTACAAGGCGTTTGTATAAAAGTTTTGTAATGCTTCAAGCTCCTTAACAATATCGGATAATGTGTTGAGCTGCAGTTGTTTATCTGTAATAAATTGGTTTATCCGTGTCCGTGCGTGATGTATTTTTGCCAAACGGGTAGGGATATCAATATAGTTACTGAGGACCACTTCTTCGGTGCTATGAGTTTGCGACTCTAAAGCTGCTTTATCAACAGTCAACATATTACGAGCATCTTCCAGTAACTTCCGATATTGTTGATAATCCCGATCTAACTCTGTGAGGTTACCTGCGTGCTGTTGGAACTGCTCTTTGGAAAGGGGAACCCACATTTTTCCATCTGTGTCAAATAGTCCGCAACTGCGGAGCATTTTCCCCTGCAAGATAGTTTTTGCCGATTCTGCCAAAGCAGACGCAAGATTTACCTCTCCCTCGAATCTGTCTTTTTCCGCTATATTTTCAATTTTGTACAGACTTCCTTCGTTGGAAGCAATATAGACTACGTAAGACTCATAGACATTTTTAATTTTGATAATTTTGGAAACATCTTCCGGTACGGCAACAGCTGTACCAACGGGTTGAAGATAAAATCTAAATTTTTCCTTCATGGCATTGTGGATGAGTTTGCTGTTCTGCCCTATATTTATTACAATACCGGCTTTGTTGCCGTTGGAAAGCACCAAAACATCTTTCAGTTTGGCAGAAAAGCCGATATCGTTGAGCAAAATCGTTCCTTCTGCAGTGGCTTGATAAAACTCTACTTGCGTTTTTTGAGGGAATGTATTGGTAATGTGTTCCCATACCGGCTCAATGCTTTGACTATAGGAAATAAATTTGCCGGTTGATAAATCAGGTATTAACGTGTCTAAAAGAACATTTTCCGTGGAACCGAAAATTCCACCGTTTATTTCCTTTAAAACATTTATAGAGATTATGTCTCTGGAATAACCTGGATTAACGCTAGACAAACTGTTTTCAATGGCTTTTTTGGCAGAGGTAAAAGTTAACGGCTTCTGATAGGTAAAGGGATGGTATTGAAATTCTGTCCAATTTGTAATGGTGTAATCTGCATCAAATTTTTCTCTGAAATAAAGGTACTTCAACAAAGCTGAAAAGTAATTAGTGTAACTGATACCGGCTTGTCGGTCAAATTCAAAAAAATCGCCCATTCCGAATCTTATAGGGTTGCCCAGTAGGTTTTCCAGGGGAGGTGTGGTGCGAACCCTTAAAACAGGGTATTGAGGCGCTGTTACAGCGACAGGAGAAGAATTAAGGGCATTGCGCAACCGGTTAAGCACTGTGGGACGTATGGTTTGTACCTCGGGAGATGCCAATACGACAGAGGGCATCATGAAGTCCGTAATGACTTGGCTGGGTACGACAAAATATTTGCTCATAATTTCTTCATTAAGGCGCCCCCCCTTTCCAAGAATATTACTTATCTCCGTTCCGCCAAATTTAGTAAATGCACGGAGTAGTGCATTCTCTGCAGGCGCTTGCGCCAATACAGCTGAAGCACAACTTACAAGAGTTACAAGCACTCCGCATTTTTTAAAATTCATTTATTTTCTCCTTTTGGCAAATTTTCAAAATTTTCTAATTTAAATAAAGGGCCTCTTTCATAGGGAGCCACATATAATACATATGAAAGATAAACACTATTAATCTTGATAATTTTGGAAACATCTTCGGGTACGGGAATAGGTTCTCCAACGGGTTGGAGGTAAAATTTGTACTGTCCGGCTATAGCATCTTTCAAGAGGTAGGCTTGTTTATTATGCGGGGCCAAATTAATGATTACACCTGCCTTGTTACCATTAGAAAGGACTAGTGCTTTTTTTCGCTGGAAGGTCCCTACATTCGGAATTGAAATCCAACCCGGCTTACGTGGTGAATAAAATTCAACTTTTGTCTTTTTGGGAAAATTTTTCAAAATATAATCCCATACCGGCTCAATGCTTTGATTATAAGAAATAAATTTTCCGGTTTCTAAATCAGGAATTAAGGTATCAATAAATAAATTTTCTCTTTCCGTCCATCTGCTCCGATAACCCCTCTCTACCACGTTAATTGCAGACACATCCCGTGGACCGTCCATACTGAAAGAAAAATAAGTAGTCCAAATTGTATTTTTAGCATTTTCTTTATCAGGGATGATGGGCTCACTATAGGTAAAGGGATAATGTTGTAATTTGTTCCAATCGTTAATTGCATAATGCGTATCAAAATGCCCTTGCGGATAAAGAACCTTTATTAAAGATGAAAAATAAGAAACATAGCCCATTCCGGCATTCTCTTCAAACCGTTCAAAATCTCCTTTTCCTAATTCTTTAGAATATCCGTTTAAGGCCTGTAGAGATGGCGTAGTGTAATTAGCTTGTATCGGGAATTGTGTAGCCGGCGAATGGAGTGCAAGAAGTTGTTGTATGCGATTAACTACCGCATAGCGCGAAACACGCTCTTGCAATTTTACAGGAAGTACATCTACAGAAGGCATCATGAAAGCAGTAAGCGCCGGACTGGATTCCAAAAAATATGGGGACAATGTCGATGACGTGAGGTCAGTACCGCTTTTCAGCAACGTGCGGACTTCGCCACCCCCAAATTTTTCAAGAGCTCGCGCAAACTCTCGGGTTATAGCCCCTTGTGCAAACGCACTTGAAAAACAGCATAGTAAGAGTGATATCCCAATTGTTTTTTTCATTTCACTTTCTCCATTATTGTGGAGTTACTTCTGAAGAAGGATTTTCTACATCTTCAATCTTATACAATTGGCCTCTTTCGCGGGGAGCCACGTATAATACATAATGTGGATAAACACTTCTTACCCCTAATTTTTTGGCAACCCCATTTGTTAATGCGATTGGTTCCCCTAGGGGTTGGAGATAGAATTTGTAATTGTATTTTAAGGCTGATTCTAACGCTCTTGTTCTAACACCAGAATCCTTTGAATCTTTCACTATGTCTACCAATACGCCTGTTCCATTTCCAGTGGAGACAACAATTGTATGAGACAGGTAGAAATCTCCCAGTTGATCAACAGAAACCTTATCAACCCCTAGATTTGGATTATAAAACACCACTTCGCTTTTCTCGGGAAACGTTTCCAAAATACGATCCCACACAGGTTCCATACTTTTTTTGTAGGAAATTAATTTTCCTGTTTTTACATCTAAAATAAGGGCATCTTCCGTAGCTGTGCTAGGTTCTCCTCTCCCCAAGACAATAACGGGAACGCTTTTACGTGCGAATTGAAAAGCATACTGAATACTACTTTCCAACAAATTAATACCTGCCAATGCGGAAGCGCGTTGAACATGTTGAAGTGAATTCCAGTTACTAGATGTTGTGTAATAATAAGAGTTCGTTGGGTAAATGGTAGCTATTAAATCACGGAAATACTCAAACAACCGGATCTCATTTTTATTGGGAAGCATCTCAAATGCGGAGAGTTCTTTCTCAACATATCCATCCATTTTTTGAAAAGGAGGAACAATAGTCGTCCGCGGAGATATTTGAAATTTAGGTGCGGCTACAACCGGGAGGGTATTTTTAGAAGACATAAATCGCTCGCGCAAATTAGCCGAAATTCTGTGGCGTAATGCCACTTGTGTTGTGCCCGGTAATGTAGTTTCTATTGTAGGGGGCATCATGGCAGCTGTCAACGCAGGACTGGCTACCACAAAACAATCTCTTAGTAACTTACTGTCAAAGGGCTCTCCTTTTTCCAATAAACTAGTAAATTCCGGGTTGTATTGTTTTAGTGCTTTTACAAAGGACCTCGTTATGGGAACTTGCGCAAAAGCGGTTGAAAAACCACACATTAAAGCAAACATTACTATTATTCTTTTCATTTTATTTTCCTATTGTTGTGGAGTTACCTGTGAAGATAAATCCTTGATATTTTCAATCTTAAACAAACGGCCGCCCTGATTAGGAGCCACATACAACACATAAGACGGATAGATACTATGAACATTGATAATCTTGCTCACCTTTTCGTCCAGCTGAATAGCTTTTCCATACGGTTGAAGATAAAACTTATATCCATAGTCCAAGGCATCTTTTATTACCTCACTCACATTTATTGAAACCTGGGTTTTATCTAATAACACACCCGTTCCGTTTCCGTTGGAAAAAACAAGCGTATCTTTCAAATTAAATATTTTCCCATTAAAGGTAATTGAACCGGATGCACGAGAGTTGCGGAATGCAATTTCTGTCTTTTTGGGGAATGTTGTTAAAATATGCTTCCATACCGGGGCAATACTTTGGTTGTAGGAAATGAACTTTCCGGTTGTTAAATCAGGAATTAACATATCTTCAAATTTATTTTCCTCAAAACCCCACAAACTATCCTGCTTAGGAACTTTATAAAAAACATTGATAGAAGGGACTGCTCTGGGGCTAAAACGAGACGTAGCATGTTCGACTGACTGAACAGCCATCACGCTTCCTTCATTTCCTTCATAGTAGTTAACAAAAGGACGTCTTTGGAGAAAATCCCAAGTGTTATTGCCAATGCCACCTCTTCCATGAAAATAGGCTTGAGAATAGAGCGTTTTTAATAAAGGCGTAAAATACCTCTCATACGTTATGTTGTTTTTCTGTTGAAATTCTTCCATATCACCCTCGCCTTCTGCTTTGGAATATTTGATTAAGGCGTCTAATGAAGGGGCGGGACGAACCTGTTGCACTTTAAATTCAGGCGCCAGCATAGGTTGCGAAACTCCCTTAGTACGGAACAAAGAAATTTGCTGCTGTAAGCGGCGCAACACGGATGTGCGCATGGAGGACATTTCTTGCGGCATCGGGGCCAATACCACAGAAGGCATCATAAAATCCGTGATAGCTTGACTAGGTACCAGAAAATAATTTCCCAATACAGAAGGAGTAATTACGCCACCTTTTTCCAGCAACGTTTGTACTTCCTTGCCACCAAAATCTGCCAGTGCTTGCTCAAATGTTTTTGATACAGCCGCGCCTTGTGCAAACGACGTGGAAAAACAACTTAAAAGTGCCAAAACTCCTATTACTTTTTTCATTTTCATTACTTTCTCCTATACTTTCTTTCCATTAGTCTAAAAAAAAATGGGGAGGAAAAGACAGGGTCCTTAGACCTAATTAAAATAGAAAAAGGACCCATAAAAATATGGGCCCTTTGGAATATTCTAATGAAATGTTTAGGGCAATACTTCAAAGTGAGTGCTGGCTTTTTCCAATCCGCAAGAGACTGACAAATCGTATTTACCGGCTACAAGCGGCCACCAAACCTGGCAGGTGTTTTGCGGGAGTTTTTTCCCATTTAATTGCCAAATACACTTTTCCTTTGTACAAGTGGAGGAAAATTTAAGGGCCTGTGACTCACGCACAACCGCCGGGTCTATCTTATATACATCTCCCCGAGAGGGTGATGTGATGCTTAATACTTGCGGAGCCGATTGATGATGACCATTACAAACGGAAGGAAGATGGCGGGAATCAAAAGTTTCTTCATAATGCTCTTTACAAGAAGGGCCCGCCAGCAGACCGCTTTTTGCGCATACCTGACGGTGCACTATTCCCGATGGAACGGAGAACGGTTGTGCGGGGTAATGAGATTGCATAAAAAGAGCAATTTCATGCAGAATGGGTCCCGCACCGGTTACTCCGGAAACTTTTTGCATAGAGGTAGCGTCAAAATTACCAACCCAAACACCGATTGTCCAACGGGAAGTATAACCAATGGCCCAATTGTCTTTATAATCTTTGGATGTGCCGGTTTTTGCCGCAAATTCAAAAGGCATGGAAAGCGGAGAATTGAGCCCAAAAGCGGCTGAACGAGCCTGATTATCTTTTAAAATATCAGTTACCAAATAAGCGGTTTGTTCGCTAAGTAAACGCGTGTTAATGCCCGGAAGATAAACAGATGGATCTTGTGCAATGCGCAACGGTTGCCAAAGGCCTCCGCGCGCCAAAGATGCATAAAGATTTGTCAGGTCCAACAAACGGACCTCCCCATTGCCCAAACTAATGCCCAGACCGTAAAAATCAGCTGTTTTGGTCAAAGAAGAAAGGCCTCCTTTGCGTAGCCATACCAGCAGGTTGGAGGTGCCTATTTTTTCAGCCGCTTTAACCACCGGTATATTGTAGGAGTTACCCAAAGCCGCACGCACCGAAACCAACCCGTGGAAATTTTCATCATAATTGCGCGGCCGAAACCCTCCTTCAAAAAACGTATCTTCATCTTCCAGCAAACTGGCCGGGGTGAGTAAATTTTCTTCAAAAGCAAGTGCATATACGAAAGGTTTTAAGGCAGAACCCGGTTGCCGCAGGGCACGTGCTCCATCTACTTGGCCATGTATCTTTTTATTGTAAAAATCGGCGGAACCGACATATGCCAAAATGCCGTTGGTTAAATTATCAATAACTACTACGGCCCCGTTGGTTACATTTTGCTCCGTAAGGCGGGAGATTTGATTCTTTACCGTAGATTGCACAAATGATTGGAGCGATTTATCCAGGGTAGTATAAATAAATGGTGTTTGGGCGGGTAATAAAGATTGAATAAATGTTAAAAAATGAGGGGCCTCAAATGGACGAGGGGCTGCCTCCAGGGTAATTTTCTCGGTCACGGCTAAATTGTAAAGTTCATCATCAATCATTCCTTCTTCTTTCATTCTTTCCAACACATAATTACGCCGTTGCAAAGCCCGGGAAAAATGTTTTTTGGGATTATAATAAGTAGGCGATTTGATCAACCCCACCAAAAAAGCGGCCTGCGAAAGAGAAATGTCTGCCGCTGACCGATTAAAATAAAAACGGCTGGCAGCCTCCACCCCCTGGGTTAAATTCCCCAGTTCCACTACATTAAAATACTGTTCTAAGATTTCTTCTTTGGTTTGTGTCCGTTCCGCAGAAACGGCAGAGGCCGCTTCTGTAATTTTACCCCACAAATTTTTAGAGTGAGGTTCTAACGTACGGACTAATTGTTGCGTAATGGTGGATGCCCCGGAGACCACTTCCCCCTCTTTTGCATTTTGCCACAACGCACGTAATACGGCTGTGGTATCCACTCCGTTGTGGGCAAAGAAGCGTTGATCCTCTGCCGCTACGGCAGCCGCAATCAGCCAGGGAGACATTTCATCCAGTGCAACCGGAATGGAGTGTGTCTGTTTAGAGGACAACAAACCACGCAATACATTCCCGTGACGGTCATAAATCTGTCGAGAAACGACACCTTTTCCATCTAATGCGTTCCAACAAACGCTCAATAAAAGGAAAAGGATTAATTTTTTCATTCAATCACCACATTGGTGGTAGCATTACGGCCAAATACTTCCGGCTCGTACATTTGGCTTACCCATGCGGCAGGATAGGCAAATGTTCCGCGCACCCGTGCGGAAACTACGTAAGAGAAAGTATGCGTACCCGATGGTAAATAATCGGCAAATGCTACAATGCGGTCATCATATTGTTCACTACGGGTAAAGGCAGAAGGTTCCTTTTCTTCTATTCCTTCCGTCGATTCGGTAGCCAAAGAACTATTGACCAGTTCAAACCCTGCCGGGATAAAATCTTCCGCCGCTACAAAATTGCGCACGGCTGAAGATGTAATTGTTAAAGTAATTTTATAACGTTCACCCGCCAACATCTTTTCTACCGGTTTATCATCTAATCCCGTTATTTTGCGCGTGATTCTAAAACCACTGTTTACCGGCCGTTGGTAGGAACTTGGCATATAAGTTTGCCCCACCGAATAATAGAGAGTACCCGTTCCTTGTTTAGTGAATTTTAAACGGGCTTGCCCATCGGTTCCATACACATTGGAAAAATCAATTTTCTTATTAACTGCCTGTGTTGTACGACCCTTAAAATCATGCGTAAGCAGCGAGGTATCTTGCTGGGTAACGTCGGCCGTAAAATCAGGTGTTTGAGCTTCATATTTTTGATAATAGGACAAAAGCGATCGCACAACCTGGGCATTAACGCTGGTATTTTTCCAGTACCCTTTTGCATTGATTTGCCCTACCAACCAAGTTACCATTTGATAAGCACTATCCAACGGTTGCCCACTTTGGATAAAAGCATCCAACACCAAGGCTGTGGCAGATACATTATCTAGGTGAAGATACGTCATTTGGGGACCATTATCCACATAAACCGAAGAAGGATTATAAACAAAGCGGTTACGCAATTGTTGGGCTAATGCTTCTTGTTGTTCTTGCGGACGTTTGATTTGTGCGGCTGTTTTTAGCAAATAGGCTTGTGCCGCTACCGACAATGTAGTACGCTTGGCGTAGAGCGTATTAAATGTTCCCTCTATATTTTTCCCATATAATGAAAGAACATAGGCCAAATAAGCTTGCGCCGTCTCTGTTTCATAGGAAGTGTAAGTATAGGCACGTTGCGTTCTTTTATCAAAAGCCACTGCCAAATATTCAACAGCTTTTTTAAGTGCTTCACTCGGCACAGAATATCCTTGTGCTTTGGCCAATGTACTTACTTCTAACACATAGGCCGTTACATAAGGATCCGGCCTCCCCCCCTTCCAATACGAAAATCCACCCGTAGGATATTGGTAGAGCGGCAGATTATCCAATATTTTTTGAACAAGGGAACGGTTAGAGGAACGTGTGGACAGATGGAAAGCCTCCAACACGGGCGCACCGGTAATTACGGGAACAATCTTGGAAAATTGTTGTTCCAAACAATCGTATGGATACGTCATCAAATAATCCAGGGCACCGCTTAGTTGTAATAATGCCGTAGAAGAAAGAGATAGATTTACGGTATTATGTGCGTCAGACGCAAGGGACGTAGGTTGATTTAGTAATTCTTCTTGGGTGCTTTGAGTGGCCCCGTAAGAAGCCAACGTTTGCGGCTTTTCTACGGAAGAAACGGTTATTTTCTGTTGAACTCCGTCAGAATTTTTATCACCGTTTACGCTAAAAGCAATGGTTCCTTCTCCTTCCTTAGTAGCTGTACAATCCCAGGTAAATTCTTTGGAGTTACCAAGGGGAAGTGTAATTTCTTGCACAGGTTTCCCATTTAATTCAACAGCCCCGTCTGTTTTTGCCTGTAATGTAAGTACGCCTTTTTTATCTTCATAGTTATACACAACAGCCCCACACTTAAAATGGTCTCCTTTTCGCGCAAAACGAGGTAAATTAGCCGTAACCATAAGCGGTTTAGACACGCGAATAGAGGTTTCTGCTTTGCCAAACTGCTGTTCTTTGACAGAAACGGCCATAATGCGGAATTGGGTTAAATTATCGGGTAATGTGAAAGACAAATGCGCTTTTCCTTGTGCATCAGTTTTGGCATGCGCATTGAAGTAAGGTGTAAATTTGAAATTGGAACGCAAATCGGTTCCGCCCAAAGTATCTGCTCCGCTTCCGCCACCGCCGCGATTTTCCCCTTTTTCGCCAAAACTGCGTTGCCCAATCAGATAAGAACGGTTATCCATGGTGAACACACTTAACGGGCGAGCACCATAAAAATAGCGGAATAAATCAGGAGTTTTATAATGAGTTAAATCCAAGATCCCCCCATCCACAGCCATAACCGTTACTTCGGCAGGAGTGGCTTTTCCTTGCACTTTTGTTGTTATATCCAGCGTAACGGTATCACCGGGAGAGTAGTGGGGCTTATCGGTCTTAACTGAAGTCTCTATTTGATTTCCGGAAGGAATTACATCCAAATTAACATAACCGATTTTAACTTGTGGTTTCCCCAAATCTAATTTTTCCGTAACCGGTTTATCGGTACGGCCTTGTGCCAACAACACACTTACATAAACGTTGGGCAAATAGTTTTCTTTTATTTTTATCGGTACATAAGAAGCACCGCCCTTGATTTCAGTAGTCCAAGCATCTAAAATACCTTCCCGTTCTACCGTTACTAAAGCCGTTGCTTTTTCATAGGGAGATTCTACCCGCACCCGTGCGGTTTGCCCCACCTTATATTCATTTTTGTTTTGTTTTAAGGTTAGCAAATCATCATCCCGTTGGCGCCAATAAGCTCCCTCTTTCCCATATACATATACACTTTCGCCACCCACTACTTTGTGGCCAAATTCGTCAGAAGCAGTCAATTTAACATAATAACTTCCTCCATCTGGCGGAACGAAAGAGAATGTTTTCCCTTTTTTACCTACTTCCAGCACTTGCGTAGGGAGAGGAATTGTTTGTTTCTCACTTACCCATTCCAAACGTCCGGCCAAACTGGTTTTACGTACACTGAACCATTGCTCTTTATAAATTTCAGCTACTACGGTAGATTGGGTGGGTTTTCCATCCGGAGTGACCGCTATCACATGCACAGATACAGGCGTAGATGCTGTGGGATTCTCTTGTTCTATTTTCGCACCTAAATAAAAACTGGCAGGATGTACGGTAACGGAAGTACGGCTGAACAAATCTTGCCGTGCTGGAGACTGTACATTGGCCTCCGCAAATACGGATACGGGATAAGTTTCTTGAGGCATCTTGGCAGAAAACTCGAAAGAACCGTTTTTATCTAATTCATTGGAAGAACTCGCCAATAATTTATTAGAGGCATTTTCCATATCTTCCCGCACAAAATACGGTGAAAAATTATATTTTTCATATCCTTTCGGTTTAAAATAAGTGGGAGATTGACGTAATGTCCATTTGACTGCCGCTCCGGATAAAGGAGCGCCGAATTGATATTGGGCAGAGGTAATAAAATTGGCTTCCTCTCCGGACAGATAATTCTGAGAGAGAGAACGAATATTTACCTTGAAAGAGGCCGCTGTTACAGCTTCTACCTGAAAAGAAGCTGAAGTCGTGTTATCTTCCATAGGTTTATCTTTTACAAGCGGAATAAAAGAAGCATTCCAGTAGCCGGTGTAGGCGGAAGGAGAGATATTAAATGAAGTGTCGAATGAACCATAATCGGAAGAAAGCGTAATTTCTTTTTGTACAACTTCATTTCCCCGTGCATCAAATACCACCAATTTACCCCGCAAGGTTCCTTCCGGAATTCTCAAAAGGCCCCCCTCCAACTGACGCCAAATTCCTTTCAAATAAACGGTTTCGCCCGGGCGATAAATACCACGGTCGGTGAATAAAAAGGAACGCTGACTATTTTCTTGTGAATTGTAGGAATAATCTATGTTAAAACGCCACAACTCCATTCCGTCATTCCATAGATTACTAACAACTCCGTCTCCCTGTGGACTGGTGACAAAAGCATACAAAGGTACTTGGCCCCATTGAGAAGGTTCCACATCTAATTTACTCCACCCCGGAGCGCGCACCAGGCCATTGACGTCGGAAGATCCCTTCCAAAGCACTTTATTATCCTTACTTCGCAGCTCTACCTCTCTGTTTTCCAAAGGTTTACCCGTTTGTAAAGAGGTTATCCAAAGCAAAATATTTTCGGCAGAAGTTTTAAAAGTAATGCCTATATCTGTAATGTTATCGGTAGAAGAAATCCAACAAGGTTCATTTTTACCGCGTTTAATTTGTACCTGACTAAAAATAATACTGTCTTTAGAAGTGGGGTTGAATTTTTCCAAATTGAGATAAGTTTTTAACGTTTTATCTTTAACATCCGTAAACGTATAATCGCCTTCGAATACCACATCTTTCAGCGGTGCTTCTTTGCAATAAGGTACGCTTGATTGATCAAAAGGAATAAAGTTTTCTTTATTAAAACGGGTTCCTCTCAAAGGCAAAGAGATAACATTCATTACATCAATGGGTAGGAACGGTTTTAAGTAACTTTCTAACACGCCTCGACCACCCGAAAAGTCTACCGCCGGGCAATATCCTTCAGCGGAGATCGTAAAAGAGTAATCTTTTTCTAAGCGGTTGTTGTAAATATCTTGCATACCGGCTTTAAGTGTAACTTTTACAGTTTGGTGCGGTTCTACTTTAATAAATGAAAGTGGTACGCGAAAAAAAGCCTCGCCTTTTTTAGGGTTGTTATGCTCGTTGCCTAAGAAATTTTCTTCTTCTAGGGTCAGTTCACGTTTTGCCGAAGACGGAATGACTTCCATTGAACGAGCCAATTCCCGCAAACGCACAGGTGATGACAAATCAATGGAAGGCGTAAAAGGTAGGCACCCAGTGGTTTGATGATTTAAAATTTCCAGATTAGGTTCCGTATAAAAATCCGTTCGAAATTCTCCACTCATTCCGGCGTTCCCGGTAGCGGCCGGCAATCCGGCACGCAGTTCTAATGTATAATGACTATCTTTTTGTAAAGATTGAACAGGAGACAAAACAGCTATATTTTTCAATTCTGAATAAGACAACGTTTTTTTATGTTCTTCTTCAGTCATTGAACGAGCCGTCACGGATATTGTCTGGTCATTGGCAGAAAAAACTGCATATTGAGACAAAGCATTCAAATCAACCGGCATATTAAAAAGAACAAAAATAGTGGGATTGAGAGAAATCCAATGTTCACCGGAGTAAGGAATTACTTGGAGAACTTGCGGAACCTGCGTAGTAAAGGAGAATGAATAATCTTTGGCCAATTTCTTTTTGGAAACAGCTGAGGTAAACCCTGCTTTTAAAGTAACCGTAAAGCGTGTAGCTGCCGGCCAGTTTTCCGTAGGTTCAAACAAAAGAGTTTGTGTTCCGCTATAACGGCAAGTTCCCTCTATTTTAGGGGAAATTTGCAAGGGGCATTTATCCGAAGAGAATTGACTCTCTTCTCCCAATGCAGCCACTGCCTGGTTAAAATGAACGGAAACAGCCTGTCGTTCCATAGTCCCTTGTTGTCCCTTGGGGGAAGCAGATAAAACCGTTAATCCGTTGGAAGTAGCTGCAAATAAAGTTTGAGAAATTAATAAAAAACCTACTAATATAGATTGATTTAGACGCATATATCCTCTCCTCTCAATATTTGTATTGTAGCATTTTATAATTTGCTAAAATAGAAATATCTACCGCACCAAATGAGGCGGTTTTTTTGGTGAATATATGAGCGCCGTTATTGCCAAAAATCCATTCAAAGATAAGAAATTATCCTCTTTGCTTATTAAATTTTCTGCTCCTGCCGTGGCAGGTATGTTTGTTAATGCTCTTTTCAACATCATTTCCCGCATTTATATCGGTCAGGATATGGGTGCATTGGGTATTGCGGCTATTACGGTGATGTTCCCCATCGGCCTTTTGTATATGGCTTTTAGTGCCCTTATCGGGATTGGCAGTAATTCTTTATTTTCCATACGGTTGGGTGAAAAACTTCCTGAAGAAGCCCAACGCATTCTAGGAAACGGTTTTATTCTCCTTGCCATTATGGCCGGGAGCGTAACACTATTTAGTTATACCTTTTTAGACAAATTGTTGGAATTTTGTGGTGCTAATTCGGAAATTTTACCCTTGGCCAAAGCCTACGCCAAAGTGGTATTCCCGGGATATTTCCTATTTGCTATTGGCGCAGGGATGAACCATTTTATTCGTTCTTCCGGCCGACCGAAAACAGCCATGGCTACCCAATTTATTGGGGCATTTATCAATTTTGTGGCAGCCCCGTTATTTATTTTTGTATTTAAATGGGGTATCGTAGGGGCAGGTCTTGCCACCGTATGCGGGCAGGTCATTTCCTTCTCTTGGGTAATTTATTGTTTAACCGGAAAGCGCGGTATTTACCGTCTTCAGTGGAAAAATTTTAAACTTCACTGGTATATTGCAAAAGCTGTAGTGGCCATTGGTTTCTCCCAATGGGCATTTTCTTTGGCCTCCGGCGCGTTAAACGTAATTTTAAACCACGCATTATTAAAATATGGTGGAAGCTTGGCTATTTCCGCCATGGGAATTGCCGTGAGTGTCAACACCATTGTAACTATGCCGTTGGGAGGAATTTCGCAAGGGGCCCAACCTTTAATAGGATACAATCATGGGGCGCGGAAATTCAAAACCGCTATTCAAACTTTAAAAATGGCATTGCGGTGGGGTATGTTGGTTACTACAGCCGGATTTATTGTTTTACAATTGTTTGCCCGACCCGTAGCTACCATTTTCAATGCCAATGATGAAGCCCTTATTCATTTGACTGCCCATGTTATCCGCATTTTTAATATTTTCTTGCCCATTATCCCGCTTCAGATGATGACCACCAGTTTCTTTCAGGCCATCAATCAACCGTGGAAAGCCGCTTTTTTGAGCCTTTCCCGACAGATTCTATTGGTTATTCCTTTGGTGTTGATTTTACCTCTGTTTTGGGGGCTCAACGGTGTATTTGTAGCACCTGTTTTGGCCGATTTAATTTCTACCCTCATAGCCATTGCTTTGTTACGGAATTTCTTTCACCAACATGGGCAAACTCTATTCTTCAAGAAGAAAGGGTAAACTTCTTTGTAAAAAATATCCCCCGGTTTCCCGGGGGATATTTTATTTACTAAACCATTCTTTATTCTCTGTAGCACCAATTCGTATGGATATCCCCGGAACAGGGAGTGCTGTCCGTTACTAATTTACACCATTGTACATTTCCGGTACATTCCCGAACCACAATTCTGTTACCATTACTGTCCCAGTCCGTATGCATATTTAACGTATATTCTTTACCTTCATTGATTAATGACATATCATACCCTTGGTCGGAAATACTATAATCCACCAAATAATCTTTCAAATAAGGGGCTTGATATGTAGGTGAAGGGGCATTGACAGAAGTAGAAAATTTAAGAATAGGTTTTGTTTTGGTTACCATGCGTAGTCCGTTAGTAACATCCATGTCCAAACTATCCAAATCTTCCGAGAAAGAAGAATTTGCCATGTAATAAGCACTTTGAGCTTTTTCCACATTCGATAAAAAGATTTTCCCCTCTACCGAATTGGCCTTTTCTATTGCTTTGTGATATTGTGGCAAAACAACTGCAGATAAAATACCAATAATCAATACACAAGCAACCAATTCTATTAAAGTAAACCCTTTTGAATGATTCACGAATCCTCCCATATGATTCCTGACGATAATGGTATAATGTTTCGGTAAAAAAAGCAAATCTATTGTTGGCTATCCGACAAATAATGGCACCCAATAGAATGCTTGTTTCGCAAGGCGGCGTAAATAATTAGTAATGCTGTACGTACACCGTTACGTAAATCCAAAAGTTCTTGACACAAGGCAGTACCCTTGTAAAAAACATCTATTTCATTATGCAAGTGTCGCAAAATCTTTTCCGCCCGGGCCAAACGTTTTTGGCTGCGAATTAGCCCCACGTAATTCCACATGGTACTACGTAAAGTGGCAAGATCTTGCTTGATAAGTCCTTCATCGGGCTCTTCGGAAGGAATAATCCATTCCTTGGGAGTGGGAATATGAAAAGTTTGCGTTTGGATATCCTGTGCATCTTGCTGCGCGCACAAATATCCCATAGCCACCGCTTCCAACAAAGAAGTACTGGCTAAACGGTTGGCTCCGTGATAACCGGTACAAGCTGTTTCTCCAATAGCATTCAAATGTAAAATATTGGTACGCCCACTGGGGGTGGCATAAATACCGCCGCAAAAATAATGAGCTGCCGGAACAACCGGAACCGGGACTTTCGTAATATCAAATCCTTCTTCCAGACATTTTTTATAGATAGCCGGGAAACGTTCTTTTGTTTCCGCAGCTGGATTAGCTGTAATATCCAAATACACACATTCATGTGAGGTTTCCAATCGTTCTTCTTCTATTGCACGGGCTACAATATCCCGAGGGGCCAAATCTTTCAATGGGTGATATTTTTCCATAAAAGCTTCCCCCTTGCAATTGCGCAAGATCGCCCCTTCGCCTCGCAAAGCTTCCGATAAGAGAAAACTTTTCCCCTTTGCAAATACCGTCGGATGAAATTGTACATACTCCATATTCATCACACGTGCACCTACACGGTAGGCCATGGCAATACCGTGTCCGTATGCATGGGCAGAATTAGTCGTGTGCAAATAGAGTTGCCCTACGCCGCCGGTAGCTAAAATCGTTTTTTTGGCGGTAACGGCGACTACTTCTCCTGTCTTATTGTCTAATACATAGGCTCCAAAAACAGTAAGAGGGTAGTAACGGTCCATTAAATCTACAGAGCTGTGAGATAAGGTCAGCAAATCAATGGCAGAAGCATGTTCCCAAATAGAAATTTTAGGGTTATTACGCACTGCTTGGGCAATGCTTTGCAACATGGCATGCCCGGTAGTATCTTTGGAATAAATAATACGGTTTTTACGATGGGCCCCTTCACGCGTAAAACGAAGGTGATGTTTTTCATCACGGTCAAACGGAACAGATAAATCGTTTAAGAAGATTTCTTCTATTGCCTTGCAACCTGCCTTGGATAATTCCTCCACGGCTTTATTGTTGCACATATGTGCGGTAGCCATTTGTACATCTTCCAGTAAATCAGGCATGTTGAGATGCGGCTCATATACAATGCCTCCCTGGGCCAAATCACTATTAGCTTCGGCCATTTCTCCGCAAGAAAGCAAAAGAGTATGCAAGCCGTTTTTGGCCGCTTGGTGGGCATAAACACAACCGGAAATTCCGGAACCAATCACTAAACAATCTGTAGAAATAATCTTCATAAATGTATTAATTAAGAGAAACCGCCCCTGATGGCAGAGGCGGAAAATTTATTTACACCAATAAACTCCTTCGGGAATAGCATAGTCGCATTGTTGGGTATAACCCATTACATTACAAATATCTTTTTTGTTGCCAGAATTAGAATAACAGAGATCCGAATACTTGATTAGCATTTGCGCTTTATTGCCCATCCCAGTCCCTGTTTGTCTTCGATTAAGATCGGGTGTAGCCCAAATTTGATAATTTGCAGATCCTACTTTTTCTCGGTAAGCCACAACATATGGAATATTATTATCTTGGTGAATGCTTATCTCAAAGTTTTTAACTTTTGTACACAAAGTATTTGAAGCATTACAATCACCGGAATTAGTTAAAGACACATCTAATTTGTTGAAATCTATTGCAGTACCATATGTGCCGGGGTGATCATAATAATAACGGTCCAAAGAGCCAGCCACCTCTTGTGCTGCCCGAAGACCCTCAGAAAATTTTGCCCGTTCAACCGATTGGCGGAATGAACCAATAGCGATGGCTGCCAAAATACCTAAAATAATAGTAACTGCCATTAATTCCGTTAAAGTAAAACCATTTTCCTTTGTCAGGTTATTTCTTTTTTTCATACCATTTTCTCCCATATAGACTCCTTATTATTATAGCCTTTTTGGACGTAAATGCAAGAAGTTTTTCTGCTCCGGTTGAAAAAAATGCCAAAAACCGATATACTTATTCTATACAAAAGGAGTGGAATATGAATAAAAAACATGGATTTACCTTAATTGAGTTATTAATTGTAGTAATGATTATTGCTGCTTTGACATCAGTGGCATTACCGCAATACCGCCGTACAATTCAACGGTCCGAAGCCACAGAAGCTATCACTAATTTAAGAACTATTTTTGAAGCAGCCGTTCGTTACCGTGCTGAACACTCCTCTTCACCTACAAAAGTCACCCAAATAGATGTGGGGTTCTATGATGCAATCGAACAAACTGCCGGACAATCTGATATTGGCGATTTCCGCTATACTTTTAGAGATGAGTCTATCACCGTTTGCCGTTTGAAAAACTCCGGCACAACATGGTCCGTAGACAATGCCAACACTTATTGTTTTACTATAAATTACCGTCCAGGGGTTATTACTCCCGAACTTAACGGGCTTAGTTTTAATGCGGGAATGGGAGAAATTTTATGTTGGGGACATGGTAAATATCAACATGTATGTCCTGGTTTCGGGAATAGCATAGGGCACGTCAGTATAACCGGAGGACCAACCGGCGGAACAGATATCTTTTTATTAGAGTAACAAAATTTTAACAAAAATTAAAAAACCTCCCACTGCAAAGGGGAGGTTTTTTAACGGTGTTTTTTCTTTTTAGGATGAGGAGAAAAAACTTTCTTTTTTGATTTCTTCTTAAAAGAAACTTGCGCCGCCTTTACTTGACGCATAGTGCGTGTACTGACTTTTTCTTCTTCTAACAGGCGGGAGGCCGTCGTTGCTTTTTGGAATGTCTTTGGCTTTGGAGACAACGGTGGCTGTGAAAAAGCAATTTCTTGCTCCTGCAACAACTGTTTGGCACGTTGTGTATAAGCGGAAGGTTTCTTGTTTTTGCGTTTACGGACCACACTTTCTTCTTCGGCTACGAATTTCGGTTCCGGTAAGGGCTCGATTGTTTTAGCAATTACTTTAACGGGAGAACGAAAGTGCGTAACCCGACAAATTTCTTTCCATTTGTCCGGCTCTGTCACCAAAGAAAGAGCACTCCCCACAGCCCCAGCACGCCCGGTTCTACCAATACGGTGAATATAATCTTCTGCACACTGGGGTAAATCATAATTAATAACGTGCTCAATATGGGCCACGTCTAACCCGCGGGCCGCCAAATCCGTGGCCACTAAAATACGTACAGTGCCGTCTCGAAAAAATTTCATTACTTGTCGCCGACGATTTTGGCGCAGTTCTCCATGAATGGCGTTGGCTTTTTGGCCATAGCGTTTTAATTCTTTGGCCAAGCGTTCGGCCCCATGTTTGGTTTTCGTAAAAACAAGGATAGAGCCGGAACGGGTATTCAATTCGTGCAATAATTGAGGAAATTTTTCACGGATATCTACATATACTACTTCTTGTAAGACACGCTCTGCCGGGGAAATAGTTTCTCCTATTTGTATCCGTAACGGACGAACTAAAAACTTTTCCGCCAATGAAGTAATTTCTTGTGGAAGTGTAGCAGAAAATAACAAGGTTTGATGCGGCACGGGTAATACTTCCATGATACGGCACATATCTTCGATAAAACCCATGTCCAGCATACGGTCCGTTTCATCTAGCACTAAAAAGCGTGTACTTGATAATTGAACACTTTTGCGGCCGATATGATCTAACAATCTCCCCGGAGTAGCAATGATTACGCGCGGATGTTTACGCAAATCTGCATATTGCTTGTGGATGTTATCCCCCCCTATAATTAAAGCGGTTTGAAACGCGTGGTCTTTATCCAACAATTTCAAAAATTCCTCGTAGGTTTGTTGGGCCAACTCACGTGTGGGAGATAAAATCAGGGCATTTTCCCCGGGATGGTTGATTAAATGAACGGCAAGCGGTAACAAGAAGGCAAAAGTTTTCCCTGTACCGGTTTGGGCACTCCCCAATATATCCCGCCCTTCCAGTGCCACAGGAATGGCACGCACTTGGATTGGGGTAGGGTGCATGATGAGCATACGCTTTAATGCCAGTTGTAAAAATTCGGGCAACACTTCAAAAATATTCGTCATTGTGCCAACGCTGCCTCCATTTCTTCATTTAAAGCCATCCACTCGTCTTCTGCTTTTGTTAATTCATCACTTACAAGGGCCAATTCAATACTGCTAGCCGAGGAATATTGAACGACCAATTCCTCCTCCAAGGCTTTTTTCCGTGCTGATAATTTGGAAATTTTATCATCTAACAGACGAATTTCTTTTTTAAGCGGAGCCACCCGGGCACGACGTTGGGCAGCTTCCCGGCGCTGCGCTTCTTTGGAGGTCATTTTATCACTGGCCAAATCGTTGCGGTCATTGTTTTTTAACAACTGCGCCTTATAGTCTGCCAAATCGCCCGTAAACGTTTTACAAGTACCGCGTTGCACTAACCATAGCGTATCACAGGTAAGTTCTATAACGTGCAAATCGTGTGTGATAAGCAAAACGGCTCCTTCGTAATTATTCAAAGCATCGATTAAAGCCTGTCGTGATTCCAAATCCAGGTGGTTGGTCGGTTCATCTAAAATTAATAAATGGGGAGCATCTTTGGTAATCAATGCCAAAAGCAAGCGGGATTTTTCTCCCCCGGAAAGGCTGCTAATCAATGTGTCCGATTTGGCTTTATTAAGACCAAATGCCCCCAATTGTGCCCGAATTTGCGTTTCTGTGGCCAGCGGCATTTGTTCACTAAGCATTTCGTAAGGCGTTTTTTCTACGTCTAATTCTTCCGTTTGATGTTGGGAAAAATAAGCAATTTTCATTTTTTTAGCCAACGTCATTTTCCCGCTCATTAGAAGCAAACGGTGGGATAGGACTTTGGCTAAAGTTGATTTTCCGTTACCATTAGCCCC
>JAEEGL010148089.1_pt1 | contig 55110 bp, 50 predicted proteins | sample 9134231 | NCBI WGS metagenome assembly JAEEGL01 (sample SAMN16246548, study PRJNA631951) | gut metagenome | biome: gut microbiome; feature: rumen; material: fiber-attached | host: Bos | place: Iran: Karaj | collected 2018-10
ACGTAAGTGCGCCGAAATGCCGTCTGAATGGTGAACCGAGGCGCGGAACGCCGGAGTAGCTGTACAGTTATATGCCCTTACCCAGTCGGATATATTGGTATGAGTAACACGAAGTACGTCAGGTAGTTGCAGTGTTAGTGCCGCAGCTGGCTGAACATGTATTCGTAGGCCAATCCACAATTGGGATTAGCCTACTCAAACTGGAAACGCCGTATGCGGATCCGCACGTACGGTGTTGTGAGAGGTGTGATGCTAAAACATCCGCCTACTCGATTTGCCTCTCAGCGGCCTCTGCTGCTTTACGGCGGCTGCTCCTGCACTGCGGGAGCAGGTCAGGAGCTCCTTTGCTTCCACGGGCTTTGCCGCAGCTGATGAACGGCGCTTTTCGTCTCAGTATGTCTGGGATAAGGAAGAAAACTGGCGCTTCAGGGGAATCAGGGTGCAGCAGGGCAATTTTTCAGGGTAGTGAGCCGATAAAATTGTCATGCGCAAGGCAGCTGTCCCTGTCTAATATGAATAATGTGAAAAATGTTACTTTTAATGCTCTTGAGATAGGTTAAACTTTCTGTCATTAGTGGTAAGGTGCTTGACAAAAATGGCTAAACAGAAAAAACCGGAAGGCAAGATAGTAACTACTGAAGAGATTCTGCTGAAGCTCTGCCATTCCGTAACAGGTGTCCTCAGTGAGGCTGCTCATATCCCTGTGTACTACTCACCGATGGCGCAGAAGATTAGCAAAACCTGCCTGCGTCCTGATATCGGCTGCTTTGTTCTCTTTGACGGAGCCTTTTCCGGACTGGTCGTCATAAACCTCACTGCCGAGGCGGCGATGGAGATTTATCACAACTACCTCTCCAGCATGAACATCCCTGATGATGAGCAGGCTCAGGTCTATACCTCGGACGAGGTAGGCAACGTCATGGGCGAGCTGATGAACCAGATCCTCGGAGACTTTACCAAGAAGGTCAGCCAGGAGCTCAAGTCCTCGATCACCCAGAGCCAGCCGAAGATGCTCACCCTCAACAGGCAGGTCAGGATTTCCGTTGACACCAACCTCGATCATCCCCAGGCAAGGCGCGTTTCCTTCTACACCGGAAACAACAACATCTTCTACATGGAGCTTGCCATGGACCATACCGAGTTCATCAAGCTTCAGGACTTTGATGCCGGTGAGGAAGTCAATCCGGATGATCTCATTGAGAGCTATTCAAACGGAGGAAGCCCTGAAGGGGCTCCGGCTGATTCCGGCGCCGGCTCCGCTCCTGCCGCAGGCGATGACGCGGGCGCATCCACCCAGAGCGACGCGGACGACCTGCTTGCCTCACTCGGCCTCTGATCCACGCTGCAGCCTCTCCTGACTGAGGGGCTGTCTTTAATTTTCTTCTGCCTTCCTGTTTTTCCCTCATCTTTCTCAGTCCATGTGCCGTTATCTCTCTTTTTAACTAAATAACCGGCATAAATTGACATGCCAACTTGCCAAAGTTAAATTTTTTTGATTTCTGTCGCAAATTAATAAGTGACAAGCGGGCCGCGATATAACATAATTCGGACGTGCGATGCCTCGGGCTCGCTTTACTGGAATCGGAAAAATGAAAAACTTTAAGGTTTTTGCACTGGTACTTACAGGGATCCTCGGATCTTTAGCTGTTAGCGCATCAGCGGCTGAAGAGGAAAAAGTTCTTCACATTTACAACTGGAGCGATTACATCGCCCCGGATACCATCGGGAATTTCGAAAAGGAAACCGGCATCAAGGTTACCTATGACCTCTACGACAGCAATGAGGTCCTGGAGGCCAAGATGCTCGCCGGAAATACCGGGTATGATCTTGTCGCACCGGGATCAGATTTCATGGCGAGGCAGATTAAGGCCGGCGTCTACAGGAAGCTGAACAAGGACAACATCCCTAACTGGAAGAACATTTCTCCGGTTCAGCTCAAGCTCCTTGACGCGGTTGATCCGGGCAATCAGTATTCCATCCCCTATGAGATCGGCACCACCGGCATCGGCTACAACGTCGACAAGTTCGAGGCGCTGTTCGGCAAGGGCGCCAAGCCTGACTCATGGGACTACTTCTTCAAGCCTGAGAACATGAAGAAGCTCAGCACCTGCGGCGTCGCAGTGCTGAACGCACCTACCGAGATTATCGCGACAGCCCTCCACTATCTTGGCTACAGCGCGCAGAGCGAGAACATTGATGAGTACAAGGAGGCGAGAAAGCTCCTCCTTACCGTACGTCCGTATATCAACTATTTCCACTCATCGCAGTTCATCAATGATCTCGCGAACGGTGACATCTGCATGGCAATCGGCTGGAGCGGAGACATCCTTCAGGGTTCGGAAAGGGCAAAGGAGGCCAACAACGGCGTCCATGTTGACTATATCGTCCCGAAGGAAGGCGCTCTGATTTTCTATGACATGATGACCATCCCGGCTGACGCTGACCATCCTGAGAATGCCGAGAAGTTCATGAACTACCTGCTGAGGCCAGAGGTCATGGCAAGCATCAGCTCGTATGTCCATTACTTCAACGCTGTTCCTGCGTCAAAGCCCCTTGTTGACAAGGAGACCAGCGAGAACCCCAATATCTTCCTGCCGGATGAGCTTCTCTCCAAGATGTTCATGGTCAAGCCCATGCCTCCGAAGATCACCAAGGAAATCAACAAGATCTGGACCAAGATCAAGTCTACAAGGACCAAGCCTGAATAATCCGTCAGGTGCATGACTATGCAGAGGCCAGGGACTTTCGCAGTTCCTGGCTTTTTTTGTTATTTATTTGAAATACTGCGGCAATCTTGCCGCAGAATGTAAATTTTCCCTTAATTTTCAGTGAAGCTTTTGCGGAAATATTTACATTCACAGGCCTTTTTTTTCTTGCAGTGAAAAGATAATGAGTTATTATCAGCGCAAAATGAGCGGCGGTGTAGTTTACTGCTTCCGTTCTGGTCTGGGTTTTTAACTTGCGGCGCTCTGAGACGCCGCTTGCGTACATTTTGTCCTGGAGGAACTTTAGAAAAATGCTGGAGCATAAGGACGGTCAGCAGAAGAAGGAGGTCAAACCCCCGCTTCTTGTCATCAAGAATCTGTCAAAAAGCTATATTCCCGGCGTGCTTGCCGTGGATGATGTCAACCTGACAGTCAACAAGGGAGAGATATTCGCTCTACTTGGATCATCAGGCTGCGGAAAGTCAACGCTTCTCAGAATGCTTGCCGGATTCGAAAAGCCGACAAGCGGCAAGATTATCCTTGACGGGCAGGATCTCTCCAACGTCCCTCCGTACAAGAGGCCTGTGAACATGATGTTCCAGTCCTATGCCCTTTTCCCCCATATGACCGTGTGGAACAATATCGCCTTCGGACTCAAGCAGAAGCATATGCCGAAGGACGAGATTAAGGAAAACGTTGAGCAGATGCTCGCCCTGGTCCACATGGAAGAATACGCAGACAGGAAGCCGCACCAGCTTTCAGGCGGACAGCGCCAGCGCGTGGCCCTTGCAAGATCGCTAGCCACCCACCCGAAGCTCCTGCTCCTTGATGAGCCGATGGGCGCGCTCGACAAGAAGCTCAGGACCAAAATGCAGCTCGAGCTCGTTGACATCATCGAGAAGGTTGGCGTTACCTGCATCATGGTTACCCATGACCAGCAGGAGGCTATGACCATGGCTGAGCGCGTCGCGATCATGGACTGCGGCGAGTTCCTGCAGGTCGGAGATCCTGAGGAAATTTACGAGAACCCCAACTGCCGCTTCACCGCCGAGTTCATCGGCTCTGTCAATCTGTTTGACGGAGTGCTCGGCGAGAACGGCAGCGACTTCATGTATGTCGAGTGCCCGGCGCTGCAGAACAAAATCTATATTGACGCAGGAGCGGCAATTGCCGACGGCATGAAGCTCTCTGTGGCGATCCGTCCCGAGAAGATCACTCTTTCAAAGGAAAAGCCCCAGCAGGAGTGCAACTTTGAGGAGGGTATCGTTGACAACATCGCCTACATGGGCGACGTCTCAATTTACCTCATCAAGCTTCAGAGCGGCATGATTGTCCGCACCACTCTGCCCAATGTCGACAGATTCCGCAAGAACCAGCCGACCTGGGACGACAAGGTATTCATCAGCTGGGAACCTGATTCCTGCATTGTCCTTACCATTTAAGGGAAAGTGCGCATGAAACTTAAGACTAGCCGCCTGAGAAGACTTCATTTTCGGGGGAGCAGCTGTGTCATTGGCGCTCCGTATCTGTGGACAATCCTGTTTTTCTTCGTCCCGTTCCTGATTATCTTCAAGATAAGCTTTGCTGACGTCTCTGACACGTCGCAGCCGCCGTACTCGGATCTCTCCGCGTATGAGGACAATCATGTCAGCATATCGCTGAATGTAGGCAACTACCTTGATCTGTTCAGGTGCGAGGACGAGGAGGACTGCAACGTCTGGAAGATTGACTACAGCTTCCTGAACTTTGAGTCTGTCGGGCTCAATTTAAGGGACAGCCTAAAGGGTTTCTTTGACGCGATCAGCACCGAGTTCCACGTTACTATTTACATCGAGGCCTTCTGGAACTCGGTGAAGATAGCGGCGGTATCAACGCTTATATGCCTTCTTATCGGTTACCCGATGGCCTGGTCGATAGCACATTCCTCGCAGGCAATGCGCAGCGTGCTGCTGATGCTTGTCATCCTGCCCAGCTGGACCTCGTTCCTCATCAGGGTCTACGCCTGGATAGGGCTGCTGAAGCCAAACGGGACAATCAACAATGTCCTGATGTGGTTCGGTATCATACATGAGCCTCTCAATATGATGCACACCAGCTTCGCTGTCTATGTCGGTGTCGTCTACGCGTACCTGCCCTTCATGATCATGCCGCTCTACACGGCTATCTCAAGGGTTGACAACTCGCTCATCGAGGCCGCGGAGGATCTCGGGGCTAAGCCGTTTACCATTCTCACCAAAGTGCTGCTTCCTCTTACCTCAGGCGGCATGATCGCAGGCTCCATGCTGGTGTTCATTCCTGCGGTAGGCGAGTACATTATCCCGGAGCTTCTCGGCGGTCCGTACAACATCCTTATCGGACAGCAGCTCTGGATAGACTTCTCCAACAACCACGACTGGCCGAAGGCTGCGGCAATAGCAGTTGCCATGCTGATGTTCCTTCTTGTTCCCATAATCTGGTACTTTAAGCAGCAGAAAAATGAGGGGGTTTCAAAATGAGCAGCCCTGCACCTGAAGTAAAGTCGGTCTGGAGACTGGTAATCCTTGCACTGGGATTCTTTTTCCTGTACATGCCGATCATTGTGCTGATCGTCTATTCATTCAATGACTCCCAGCTGGTAACCGTATGGTCCAAGTTCTCGCTGCGCTGGTACAAGGAGCTTTTTGTCGGAGTGCAGCAGCAGAGCGAGGCGATAAGATCCGGAGTCCTGCTCTCGCTGACCATCGGATTCTTCTCGGCATCGTTCGCTGTTGTCCTCGGGACTGTTTCGGCCTTTGTCCTCACGAGGTTCGAGTCGTTCAGGACAAAGACGCTCTTCTCGTTCCTAACCACAGCGCCGATGGTGCTTCCTGATGTCATCATCGGACTTGCCCTCATGCTGCTTTTCGTAGCGCTTGAGAACATGACCGGTGGTCTCTATGACTGGCTCAATGGGATGAAGGTTGAGGAGGGCTCGCTCTGGAGCGGCATCCACGGGGCGCTGACCTACCTGGCGTCAAAGATCGCGGGCTGGCCGGAGAAGGGCGCCTTCACCATCTGGCTCGCGATGGTTACCCTTACCTCGGCCTATGTCTCGGTCGTCGTCAGGACCAGGCTTCAGGAACTGGACACCAGCATCGAGGAGGCTGCCATGGATCTTGGCGCCACTCCGCTGAAGACGTTTTTCGTGATTACCATTCCGTCGCTGTTCCCGGCGATTCTCTCCGGATGGCTGCTGGCCTTCACGATTTCCATGGATGATGTGGTCATTACCCAGTTTGTTTCCGGACCAGGTGCAAAGACGCTGCCGATTGTGGTTTTCTCAAGCGTCAGAAGAGGCGTAAGCCCGACCATCAATGCCCTTGCCTCGATAATCGTCCTGGTTGTCTCGGTCTGCACATTCATTGTCTGGTACACCATGCACCGGAAGGACAAGAAGCGCCAGCGCGAGTACGGCATGCTGTCCCAGAAGCAAAAGAGGCAGTAAGCCGCCTGCAGGCGCCTATGAGAGCGCCTGCTTTTCCCCCTGGCTGCCTCGCTGTGCCGCATCATGCGGCACTTTTTCGCCGAGCCCCTGCATATGGACCATGTGTCCTGTTGCAGGGGCTTTTCTTTGCCCGGATCCTGCGTGGGCTGAGCGATCCTGACCTGATATTCCCATTGATAAACCTGTTTTTATGAATTATTATTCTGTAATGTAAGGCTAACAATACTGATATGTTTGATTTTCTCAAGTCTCTGACAGCCGATTCCATATATGAGGCGCTGATTCTCCGGCAGGTGAAGGTTGCCCATGTCAACGAGGGCAGGATCCGCTTTGTCTATGAAGGCCTTAAGAAAGATGACGGGATATACCGGAGCATCTGCGATGCGCTCGATGCCGAGGAGGGCATCACTGACTGGAACGTCAACCGGGTGACAGGAAGCATCACCGTATTCTACGACAGGGCAAAGGTCAGGAAGGGATCGCTTTTTGACAGGCTGATCGAAAGCGCTTTCCGGATATACAGGAAGAATAAATAATGACTACAAACGGAGTACCGGGATTTTCCGAGGGATACAGGCTCGGACAGGCGTTCGCCGACATGATGTTCTCAAACCGCGGAATGGTGATTGCGCACCGAATCCCGGGAAGACGCCGCTACAGCTGCGAAGCTATAAAGGGACGCCCGGAGATCTGCTCGCGCATAGAGGATCTTCTTCTAGGGCTTGACGGCTTTGACAGCGTCAGGGTCTCTCCTGTTACCGGTTCCGTAATTGCGGAGTATTCGGTTCCTGAGGAGACCGCGGATCTGGTCTTTGACGCTCTGTCCCATGCCGTCGCCGGAAAGCACGCGCTCCAGGAGCAGACTTTAATACCTACAGGAATTGTTACCGCAGGCGACAACATCTACGATATCTTCCGCGGTCTCAAGAAGAGCCTGCTGACCTTCTTTGATCATACCGGGCCGGCTTTTATCACCAGAATTGCAGGTTTCGCGCTTCTTGCCTATGGAATCAACCGGGTAGTGTTCCAGGGCGAGAGGCCGTCCGGAACGCAGATCCTCTTCTGGGGACTGGCGCTCCTTCTTCGTCCAACCCATCTTGAGATAAAGGATTTTACCAAGCCGGCCTCCAGGCTTATAAGAAAGGCCCGTGCCGTCGGAGGTCGCTGAAATGCCTGAATGCAGGACTTATTCGGTATTGATTGGCTCAGCTCCTGAAGGGAAGGCCGCACTTCTTGCGGAGGCAAGGGCAAGGGCCATCCCTCATGTAAGAGGGGCGCTTATCACAGGTGACAGGTTAAAGATCACTGTGGATGCCGGCTCTGCCGGCGGGATTGCCGCAATCGCGTCAGAAGTGCGCAGAATCTTTGCACCGCGCAGCCTTCCCGCTGCGGCGCCGCGAGCCGGAAGAATCGTTAAAGCGCCGCGTGCCTCAGCTGCTGAGATGAAGTCCCAGGAGCAGAGGCCGTCCTCAGATGCTGATGACTTCGAGAAGGAATTCAGGGGACACAGGCGCAGCGCCATAATTTCCCTCGTCTGCTTCGGGGCGTTCCTCGGGCTCAAGTACCTGGCTCCTCAGGTCTACGCGTCCACCGGCCTTATCAGGAGCGCAGCAGTGCTGCTGATGTCTACGGAGCTTTTCAGGAGCGGCATCGCCGGGGCAGTGAAAGAGAGAAGACCGAATGCGGACACGCTGACTGTAACTGCAGTCACCGCGTCTGTCCTTGCCGGGAAGCCGGAGTCCAGCCTCACTCTCCTTGCGATATCCAATTTTTCCGAGATGCTTACCTCTCTTGCCGCCAGGCGCGCAAGGACCAATATCAGCCGCCTTGTCGGGCTTAATGTCAGGGACGTCTGGATCCGCGAGAACAGCATTGAGAAAAAGGTACCGCTGAAGTCAGTGAGGCCCGGCATGACCGTCCTGGTGTTCACCGGCGAGAAGATCCCGGTGGACGGAACCGTAATCGAGGGAATGGCGGCAGTTGATCAGGCTGCGCTTACCGGTGAGTCGCGCCCGGCTGACAAGAAGCCGGGAGACAGGGCATTTGCCGGAAGCGTCGTCATGCTCGGCAATCTTGCGATAAGGGCTGACAGGGTCGGCGATGACACCTCGCTTTCGAGGATCATCCACATGGTCGAGGATGCCAACAAGACCAGGGCGCCGGTGCAGAACTATGCCGATCATATGGCATCAATGCTTGTGCCAGTCTCGTTCATTGGGGCTCTCGTGGTCTATCTTGCGACCCGGGACATTTCGCGCGTCCTAAACATGCTCTTCATCGACTTCTCCTGCGGGCTCAAGCTCTCGACCGCAACGGCGATATCAGCCGCCATCAGCCGCTGTGCCCGCTCCGGAATACTGATAAAGGGCGGATCGTTCATTGAGGCCGCGGCTGGCGTGAACTCTGTCGTCCTCGACAAGACCGGAACAATTACCAACGGACGCCCTGAGGTGGTCAACATAACAGCTGCCGAAGGCATCTCCTCGGAGACCGTGCTTATGGCTGCCGCCTCAGCAGAGGTTCACTCTACACATCCTCTTGCCATCTCAGTACTTGACGAGGTTAAGAAGCAGGGGCTCGAAATCCCTGGGCACACTGAGGCTGAGACCGTAATAGGCCGCGGCATCAGGGCAGAGGTGGAGGCGTTTGACGGCTTCAGCGGCGGCGAGGTCCTTGTCGGCTCGCTTGCCTTCATGAAGGAGAACTCGGTAACGGGAGTCCTGGAACCTGAGAAGCTGAGCCCTGCCGCGAGCGTCATATACGTTTCTGGGGCCGGGAAGTTCATGGGAGCCCTTGAGATCTCCGATTCCGTAAGGGGCGATTTCAGAAGGGCAATCAACCGCCTGCGCTATCAGGGCGTTGAGGAGATCATGATGCTTACCGGTGACAACCGTGAGGCTGCCGCCGCCATTGCGTCATCTCTCGGTCTCGACGGCTATGAGGCAGAAGTGCTGCCAGAGGACAAGGCCAATATCGTCAACCGCGTGAAGAGCAAGGGCGTAACGCTGATGTGCGGAGACGGAATAAATGACGCTCCCGCGCTTGCCTACGCCGACATCGGCGTGGCGATGGGCAAGGGGTGCACTGACACCGCGATGGAGACAGCAGATGTCACGATCAATTCTGACGATCCGCTGAAGCTTCCAGAGTTTGTCAGCATCGGCAAAAAGACGATGGGCATCGTCCATTTCAATTTCGGCGTGACTATTGTGGTGAATTCCATAGCCATGACGCTCGGCGCCATGGGCATGATTACGCCGCTCCTCGCGACGCTTGTACACAACGCATCTACTCTGGGCGTTGTGCTCAACAGCTCGAGGATACTTGTTTCAAAGGACAGGAACTACCGGCGCCTGCCGCGTCTCGGCAGGCTTCCGGCAGCTAATACAGATGCGGAATATTCCAGATCCGCGCAGACAGGAGAGTGAAAATGGCATTTTTTACCAAAGGAATTGTAATCAGCTTCGTAGCAGGCATCGCGGCCGGCGTAATCGGCTCACGCCTCTATGAGAGCCACAAGGGCCAGATCGAGTCAGGCCTTGGCTCGCTCAGGAACCGTTTTGCCGCAAACGGACTTGTTGAGGACAGCGACAGCGCCGCAGAGGAAGACAGCGTCACTCTTGAGGAGCTTGAGAAGCAGAAGGAGCACCTTGAGGATCTTATTGCTGATCAGCAGGCCAAGGCCGGTGCAGCATCGTCAGGGGCTGCTGCCAGCTGAAAGCGGCCTTGTCAGGCAGTGAGCAGTGTTAGGCAGAGGGCGGCGAGAGCTGCTCCCTGCCTTTTTCGCTGAGTACAGTGTGAGAGCTGATCCAGCTGCGATTCGATACGCCTGCTGCTGCCGGTCGGATCTGACAAAGAAAAAGGGCACCGTACGGTGCCCTTTGCCTTAACGGGTCATGCAGATAAGCTTACAGCATGTAATTCTCAGGAAGCGGCAGCTGGGCTACTCCTGACTTTACGGCAGCCTCTGCAACGGCACGCGCAATCTTCTTGAGGAGCCTTGGATCCATCGGCTTCGGAATGATGTAGTGCGGTCCGAACTCGAGATGGCTCTCTCCGGAGGCGGTAAGAACCTCAGGCGGGATATTGGGATCCTTGGCAACTTCCCTGATTGCTCTGACAGCTGCCTTGATCATGTCAAGGTTGATGTCCTTTGCCCTTACATCGAGCGCTCCGCGGAACAGGTAAGGGAAGCAGAGAAGGTTGTTGATCTGGTTAGGGTAGTCGGAGCGGCCGGTTGCCATGATGATGTCCGGGCGGCAGCGCCTTACGATCTCAGGATGAATCTCAGGCTCAGGGTTCGAGCAGGCGAAGATGATAGCCTTGGGAGCCATGCCCATGACTTCCTCTTCGGTAACTACGTTGGGTCCGGAGACGCCTACCAGGATGTCGGCGTCCTTAAGGGCCTCGGCAAGGGTGGTAGCGCCGGAGTCATTGATGAACTCCGCCTTCCTTCCTGTCAGATCATACCTCTTGGAGGTGATTACGCCGTGGCGGTCGCAGACGTACAGGTTCTCCTTCTTGGCTCCGCACTGAGTAAGCAGATCCATGCAGGCGATGCCGGCTGCACCGGCGCCGACGCAGACGATCTTGCAATCCTCAAGCTTCTTGCCCTGCAGCTCGCAGGCATTGAGCATTCCGGCAGTGGTGATGATCGCAGTGCCGTGCTGGTCATCATGGAATACCGGGATCTTGCAGATTTTCTTGAGCTTCGTCTCGATCTCAAAGCACTCAGGAGCCTTGATGTCTTCCAGGTTGATTCCGCCGAAGCTGTCAGCGATGTTTGCGACAGTGCGGACAAAGTCATCGATGCCCTCATGCTTTACTTCAATATCGATGGCATCAATATTGGCAAAACGCTTGAATAGCAGGGCCTTTCCTTCCATTACAGGCTTTGATGCCAGGGGGCCGAGCGCTCCGAGTCCGAGAATTGCGGTTCCGTCGGAGATGACTGCTACGGAATTGCCCTTTGAGGTGTAGCGGTATGCAGCATCGACATCCTTGTAAATCTCACGGCAGGGCTGTGCAACTCCAGGGCTGTACGCGAGGGTGAGATCGTAGGCTGTGTCTGCAGGCTTGGTCAGCTTGATCGCGATCTTTCCGGGGTACGGCTTCTCGTGGTATTCAAGCGATTTCTGATAGATATCTTCCTGAGCCATTGTTTTGCTCCTTGTTATATTAGTACAGAGAGTTTCATAAAGGCTGAAACACCAGACTGCGGCGGAGCCATGCTCCGTCCTGGTCTGCAGCTGACTGTACTCCCAGCTGTTAATATAGGATTATCGCGCGATATTTTCTAGGATCTCTCTCTCCTTTTTCTATTCGATTTGTTAACAGACTGGTAAAAATTCTGCAAAGCACTGGAGCCATGCTTGCGCCTGGAAATATCAGGGAGCGGACTGAGGGCCGGCCTGGCTGAATGACTGGGGAAGAAAGGATGATGGATGGCTGACAGACAGGGCTGCTGCTCTGGAAATAAAAAACGCCGTTCTGGTGAACGGCGTCTGCTGACATGAATACCAGGAGGTATTACTTGTCTGCCTTCTTGGCTCCGGTCTTCTTTGCAAAGACACCGAAACGCTTGTTGAAGCGCTCAACGCGTCCACCGGTATCAACGATCTTCTGCTTGCCGGTGTAGAACGGATGGCACTTTGAACATACATCGATCTGGAAGTCGTGGCATGCAGTGCTGCGTACTTCAAACTCGTTTCCGCAAGAGCACTTGACCTTTACCAGCTCGTACTTGGGATGAATTCCTTCTTTCATTTTACTCTCCGGTGCGTCGCCGTCAGGTCATCTTCCTGATACCACGCATACTCACAAAAAAACAAATTCAATATTATATATATGATACAGGTTTAAATCAAGCATGAAGTTTCAATTCAGGCCCATGCAGCAGGGCATTTCTGCGCCTTGTGCGTCCAGGCTTTTCAAAAATCTGTCCTGCAGTCCGGTAAGGATCCCGGAATTTTGCGATAATAGCGGCTCAGCAGCAAGTTTGCACTGTTTCTTTGCCGGTGCCCCTTACGGGCCAGACCGGCAGCATCAATGGAGTCTATAGCAATGCCTAAAGTTCTCATCACCGGCGCAGGCGGACAGGTCGGATACAAGCTCACGGCCCTTGCAGGGAAGAGCGGCTTCAGCGTTTTTGCCGCAGGGCATGCGGATCTTGACATTACCGACAGAAGCCAGGTAAACAGTGCAGTAGCACGGGAGCTTCCTGACGTGATCATCAACGCTGCCGCCTACACTGCCGTTGACAGGGCTGAGAGCGACCGCGAGGCGGCATATGAGCTCAACTGCCGCGGGGCCGGATTCCTTGCTGAGGCAGCGCATAAGGCGCGCATTCCGCTCCTCCATATCTCCACGGACTATGTATATCCCGGAAAAGGGACTGAGCCTGAGAAGGAGGATGATCCTACCGCTCCTTCCAATGTTTACGGGCAGACCAAGCTCGACGGTGAGAAGGCTGCCCTTGATGCCTGCGAGAGAACCATTGTCATGCGCACTGCATGGGTTTTCTGCGAGCATGGGAACAATTTCATAAAGACTATGCTGAGGCTCGGGAAGACTCACCCTGAGCTCAGGGTGGTAGACGATCAGATAGGCGGTCCCACCTACGCAGGAGACATCGCTGAGTCGCTCCTGAGAATGGCATCTTCCGTTCTGGGGTGCTCTGATTTCACTGAATATGGCATTTACAACTACTGCGGCAGCCCGTTTGTCAGCTGGCGTGAGTTTGCCGAGGCAATTTTCAGCGGGGCAGCAGAGCAGGGAATCCTCAAGGAGAAGGTCAGGGTAACGCCTATCCCGTCGTCTGCGTATCCTACTCCTGCGGTACGCCCGCTCAACTCGAGGCTTTCCATGGAGAAAATCGGCAGGGTCTTCGGGATAAGCCCTTCCGACTGGAAGGCTGCTCTCAGGGATCTAAGCGGCTACGCTCCGTCCTGAGACGGCAGAAAATTTTCAAGCGCATGATTCTGTAAGGGAAAAGTTTATTTCTGTGAGGCGTGTCTAATTCGCTTGCAAAGTGCAGAACAGATCACTATAATATTCGAACCCGTTTTTCGCGGGAAGGGGAGCCTGCTGTTAAAGGCAGGCGACTGAACCCTTTTTCTAAGGAAATATTTTTTAAATGGCTAAGAAAGTTTCAGCTTATATCAAGCTGCAGGTAAAGGCAGGCTCTGCCAATCCTGCTCCTCCGGTCGGACCGGCTCTCGGTCAGCATGGCGTGAACATCATGGAGTTCTGCAAGGCATTCAATGCCCAGACCTCCAATTTTGAGAAGGGTGCACCTATCCCTGTAATCATCACTGTCTATGCAGACCGTTCCTTCACCTTCGTTCTGAAGACCCCTCCTGCAACCTTCCTCCTGAAGAAGGCTGCCGGAATCACCAGCGGTTCTTCAAATGCGCTTAAGACCAAGGTTGGTTCAGTAACTCACGCTCAGCTGCTTGAGATTGCCAAGACCAAGGAACCTGATCTTACCGGAGCTGATGCAGAAGCTATGGCCCGTACCATCGCAGGCTCAGCACGTTCCATGGGCCTCGAGGTAAAGGACTAAAGAATGGCTAAAATTTCTAAGCGCATGCGCGCTCTTTATGAGAAGGTTGACACTTCCAAGCTTTACACCGCTGATGAGGCTGTAAATCTTGTCAAGGACATCGCCACCGCCAAGTTCGTTGAAAGCGTTGACGTTTCTATCAACCTCGGAATCGATCCGAAGAAGTCTGACCAGAATGTCCGCGGAGCAATCGTTCTTCCTCACGGAAGCGGCCGCAAGGTACGCGTCTGCGTATTCACCCAGGGTGAGAACGCTGAGGCTGCCAAGGCAGCCGGCGCAGAGTTCGTCGGAATGCAGGAGCTTGCTGCAGAGATCAAGAATGGCATGATGGACTTCGACGTCGTCATCGCCTCCCCTGATGCAATGCGTGTTGTCGGACAGCTCGGTCAGATCCTCGGACCCAGAGGCCTCATGCCTAACCCGAAGGTCGGCACCGTAACCCGTGACGTTGCCCAGGCAGTCAAGAACGCCAAGGCAGGTCAGGTTGCATACCGCAATGACAAGTCTGCTATTGTCCATACCACCATCGGCCTTGCCAACTTCCCGGCAGCTGATCTGAAGGACAACCTTGCAGCTCTCATTTCGGCTATCCGCAAGGCTAAGCCCGCTACCTCCAAGGGTGTGTTCCTTAAAAAGATCAACCTCAGCACCACTATGGGTGTCGGCGTCAATGTTGACCCGGCTTCCATTGCTGACAGGTAATTGATTATGCGGGGCGGCTTGCCGTCCCGTTTGGTTGGGGTTTCGGCCCTAGTCAAAGACCGCAGGCGGGAAACCTTAATGTTACCTGCGTAGACGGTTCCGAACTTCAGCAGGAAGTTTTTCTTCTTCTGGATGATGGATACCGGAATTTCCTTCCCTCCGGGGGAGGATTGTTAGCCGGCGCAAGCCGGATTTTCCAGGAGTTTAAGCCAATGGCATTAAATTTAACTGACAAACAGAAGATCGTTGCGGAAGTCAGTGAACAGGCCAAAGGCGCTCTGTCGGCAGTTGTTGCAGATTCCTGCGGAATCACAGCAACCAAGATGGATGCACTGCGTAAGGCCAGCCGTGAGGCTGGTGTCTATGTGCGCATTGTACGCAACACTCTCCTCAAGAGAGCCGTTGAAGGTACTGAATTTGCGTGCATGGACGACGTATTTGCAGGTCCTACCCTTATTGCCTTCTCTATGAAGCATCCTGGCGCCGCAGCCAGAATCTTCAAGGAATTCGCTAAGAAGGAAGATAAGTTTAAGGTTAAGGGCTGCGCCTATGAGGGTGAGTTTATTCCCGCAGATCAGCTTGATGTTCTCGCATCGCTTCCTACTTTCGAGGAAGGCGTTGCCCAGATCATGGCCGTTCTCAAGGAAGCAGCAGCAGGCAGGCTGGTACGTACCATCGCTGCAGTTGCAGAGAAGAAAGAGACCGAGGCTCCGGCAGAAGCAGCTGCTCCCGCCGCAGAGGCAGCTCCGGCTGTTTAACCGCTTTCTTTCACCCGAGTTTTTTGTTTTCAACTGACAATTTTATTTCGACAGGATTTGACTGTTATGACTAAAGAAGAAATTATTGACGCTATTGCCAACATGTCTGTTAAGGACATCGTAGAGCTCGTTAAGGCAATGGAGGAGAAGTTTGGTGTTTCCGCTGCTGCTGCCGCTGCTGCTCCTGCAGCCGCTGCCGGCCCCGCAGAGGAGAAGACCGAGTTCACCGTTGTACTCAAGAGCTTCGGTGCCAAGAAGATCGACGTCATCAAGGCTGTTCGTGCTGCTACCGGCCTCGGCCTCAAGGAAGCCAAGACCCTCGTTGAGTCTGCTCCCTGCAACGTCAAGGAGAACATCGCCAAGGCTGATGCTGAGGCTCTCCAGAAGGCACTCGTTGACGCCGGCGCAGAAGTTGAGCTCAAGTAATTTCATCGGCGGTTTTTAACCGCCTGTATCCAGCAGGCTGGCGGCCCTTGGCGGCTGCTGGCCTTTTTGTGTTAAATGCAGCGGAATGACAGGACAGTCATTCCAGTGTGTTTCGAGGCTGTCCCGGTGATGTTTCTGCCGGACAGCACGCAGGCAGTTTTCAGCACCGTGCGGATCCGCCTCTGTCTGCGGCCTGTGAGACATCAGTTCGATAATCTGTTACCCGAGGGACCATGGTTTACTCTTTTACTGAAAAAAAACGAATTCGTAAGGACTTCGGAAAGCATGCCCAGGTTATGGAAATCCCCTACCTGCTTTCCATCCAGGTTGACTCATACAAACAGTTCCTGGAGTCAGATCCCAATGGTGAATACGGTCTGGAGGCAGCCTTCAGAAGCCTGTTCCCGGTAAAGTCAGAGAAGGGCAGCGCTCAGCTTCAGTACGTAAGCTACAAGATGGATGAGCCGAAGTTCACCGTCCGCGAGTGCCAGATCCGCGAGAAGACCTATGCGGCATCCCTTCATGCCAAGATGCGCCTTGCCATCTATGACAAGGATGACTCCTCCAAGCCCAAGGAAATCAAGGAAGAGGACGTCTATCTCGGCGATATTCCCCTGATGTCTGAAAACGGCACGTTCATATTCAACGGAACCGAGCGTGTAATCGTCTCACAGCTTCACAGAAGCCCCGGCGTGTTCTTTGACCAGGACAAGGCCAAGACCCACTCCACCGGAAAGAAGCTCTATACCGCGCGCATCATCCCCTACCGCGGCTCATGGCTCGACTTCGAGTTTGACGTAAAGGACCTCCTCTACGTGCGCATCGACAGGCGCCGCAAGCTCTTCGCTACTGTCCTTCTCCATGCCCTCGGCTACAGCAACGAGGAGATCCTCAAGCTGTTCTTCGAGCCTCAGAAGGTCAGGTTCACTGATGATCCGGATGTCGCGCAGCTCGAGGTCAGCGTTGATCACCTCCGCAACCTTAAGCTCGACTTCGATGTAACAGTCGACGGCGAGACCATTGTCGAGAAGAACCACCCTCTGACTCCTCGCTACGCGAAGAAGATTATGAAGGCCCTCGACAAGGCAGGAAAGGGCAGCTTCATTGACATCCCCCTGACTGCAGGTGACGCAGAGGGCGAGAAGGATGTCAAGAACGATGATGCCGGCAACCGCCTGCAGAACAAGCGCCTCTATGCCGATGTCCATGATCCCAAGACCGGCGAGCTGATTGAGGGCTGCACCGCCAACACCAAGCTCACCAGGGATATCATCAACAAGCTGCGTGAGCATGACATCAAAGAGGTCGACATCCTCTTCACCAACAGCATCGACTGCGGCGCGTACCTTGCCGACACTCTCGAGGAGGACAAGGCCCTCGACAGGCAGAGCGCACTTCAGGAAATCTACACCATGATGCGCCCGGGCGAGAGAACCAACGATGATATCCAGTACTATCAGAAGTTCTTCGAGTCCCTGTTCATGGATCCGGACCGCTACGACCTCTCCGCTGTCGGCCGCATGAAGTTCAACAGCCGCCTTGATCCGGGCCAGAACCTCGGCACCGCTGGCGTGCTTACCCGCGAGGATCTTGTCGGCGTTCTCCGCCAGTTCATCAAGATCAGAAACGGCCGCGACACCACCGATGATATCGATCACCTCGGCAACAGGCGCATCCGCTCTGTAGGCGAGATGGCTGAGAACTGCTTCAGGACCGGCCTTTCCCGCGTGGTCAAGGCAGTCCGCGACCGCCTTGCGCTCGGTGACTACGAGCAGCTTCAGCCCAAGGACCTGGTCAACCCCAAGCCCATTTCGGCAGCTGTCAAGGAGTTCTTCGGCTCCAGCCAGCTCTCCCAGTTCATGGATCAGAACAACCCGCTCTCCGAGGTTACCCACAAGCGCCGCATCTCGGCTCTCGGACCAGGCGGACTTACCCGTGAGCGCGCAGGTTTCGAGGTTCGAGACGTTCATCCGACCCACTACGGCAGGCTCTGCCCGATTGAGACCCCTGAAGGACCGAACATCGGCCTTATTAACTCGCTCGCAACCTATGCCCGCTGCAACGACTACGGCTTCCTCGAGACCCCGTACCGCGTTGTCAAGGACGGCGTTGTAACTGACAGCATCAAGTACCTTTCCGCGATTGACGAGAGCAACCCGGATAACTACATTGCCCAGGCAACCACTGAGATTGACGCGGACGGCCACATCGTCGGCAACAACATAGCCTGCCGCAACGTAGGCGAGGCGATCTACGCTCCTGCCGAGAAGATCAACTTCATGGATGTCAGCGCTCAGCAGACCGTGTCAGTCGCTGCTGCGCTTATTCCGTTCCTTGAGCACGACGACGGACACCGTGCGCTGATGGGCGCAAACATGCAGAGGCAGGCCGTTCCTACCGTCAGGGCTGACAAGCCGCTGGTCGGAACCGGAATGGAGCGTGCCGTTGCCGTTGACTCAGGCGTCTGCGTGCTCGCAAGAAGGGGCGGATACGTCTACTACGTTGACGCCTCCAGAATCGTCATCAAGGTCAACAAGGAAGAGCTTGCTGACGAGAACGAGCCCGGCATCGACATCTACAACCTCCGCAAGTATGCCCGCTCCAACCAGAACACCTGCATCAACCAGCGCCCCTGCGTTGATCTCAACGAGAAGGTCCGCGCCGGCGACGTGCTTGCAGACGGCTCCGCAACCGATATGGGCGAGCTTGCCCTCGGACAGAACCTCAGAGTCGCGTTCATGCCGTGGAACGGCTACAACTACGAGGACTCCATCCTGGTATCAGAGCAGGTTGTGCGCGATGACCGCCTGACCACCATCCACATTCAGGAGCATACCTGCATTGCCCGTGAGACCAAGCTGGGCCACGAGGAGATTACCGCGGATATCCCGAATGTCAGCGAGTCAGCTCTCTCCAAGCTCGACAAGTCCGGCATCGTCTATATCGGAGCCGAGGTCAGGGGCGGCGACATCCTGGTGGGCAAGGTCTCACCGAAGAATGAGTCAATGCTCTCCCCTGAGGAGAAGCTCCTCCGCGCCATCTTCGGCGAGAAGGTCTCAGACGTGAAGGACACCTCCTACCGCGTCCCCAACGGCACCAACGGAACTGTCGTTGACGTCCAGGTGTTCACCCGCGAGGGCCTCGAGAAGGACAAGAGAGCCCGCGAGATTGAGGAGGAGGAGCTTGCCGCAGTCAAGAAGGATCTCGAGGAGAAGTTCTCCATCCTTCAGGAGGTGTTCTTCGAGCGCGCCAAGGAAGTCCTCCTCTCCGCAGGCTATCCTGAGAACAAGCTTGCCGACATGGACCGCGGCGACTGGCTGAAGCAGAGCCTCAAGGACGAGAAGAAGCAGGTTGAGCTCGAGAGGATTGCCGAGCAGTACAAGAAGACCCGCAAGGAGTATGACGCCCAGTTCGAGCTTGAGAAGAAGAAGATCCAGGAGGGCAATGACATGCCTCCTGCATGCCTCAAGATCGTCAAGGTCTACCTTGCAGTCAAGCGCCGCATCCAGCCGGGCGACAAGCTCGCAGGACGCCACGGAAACAAGGGTGTTATCTCCAAGATCTGCCCGATCGAGGACATGCCTTACGACAAGGACGGACGTCCGGTCGACATGGTTCTTAACCCCCTCGGCGTTCCTTCGCGTATGAACATCGGCCAGATCCTCGAGATTCATCTCGGACTGGCCGCCAAGGGCATCGGCAACTGCATCAACAAAATGATTGAGGAGCAGCGCTCCATTGCCGAGGACCGTGAGTTCCTGCAGAAGGTTTACGATCTCGGCAACACCCGTCAGAAGGTCGACATCTCCGAGCTGTCGGATGATGAGGTGAAGACCCTGATGAACAACCTCCGCGACGGCCTTCCGGTTGCCACTCCGGTATTTGACGGCGCCGAGGAGTCTGCCATCAAGGAGATGCTCCGTCTTGCAGGCGAGCCTGAGTCCGGTCAGACCACCCTCTACGACGGAAGGACCGGCGTCGCGTTTGAGCACAAGGTAACGGTCGGAACCAAGTACATGATGAAGCTCAACCACCTGGTTGACGACAAGATGCATGCGCGTTCCACCGGCTCCTACAGTCTGGTTACCCAGCAGCCTCTCGGCGGAAAGGCCCAGATGGGCGGACAGCGCTTCGGAGAGATGGAAGTCTGGGCGCTCGAGGCTTACGGCGCGGCATACACACTTCAGGAGATGCTTACTGTCAAGTCCGATGATACGGAAGGACGCACCAAGATCTACCGCAACCTGGTAGGCGGCGACCATCCGTTCGGCGATGACCGCAGGCCTGAGAACTGCTACTGGATGAAGGCCGGCATACCTGAATCGTTCAACGTGCTCCTGAAGGAAATTAGGTCCCTCGGCATCAACATTGAACTCGAAGAACTCAACTGATTTTGGCGCGGGCCTGCTTCCCGGCGGGCCCATTAGCTCCCAAGGGAGAAAATAGTGGATAACAACAGCATTGTTTCTCAGGCTGCTCCTCTTCAGAAGAGCAAAGTTGACGATTTTGACATCATCAAGATCAGTCTGGCTTCACCGGATCTTATCCGTTCATGGTCTCATGGCGAGGTAAAGAAGCCCGAGACCATCAACTACCGTACTTACAAGCCCGAGCGCGACGGACTTTTCTGCGCGAAGATTTTCGGACCGGTAAAGGACTATGAGTGCCTCTGCGGTAAGTACAAGCGCATGAAGTTCAAGGGCACCATCTGCGAGAAGTGCGGAGTGGAGGTCACCACCTCCAAGGTGCGCCGTGAGCGCATGGGCCACATCGAGCTCGCCGCACCGGTTGCGCATATCTGGTTCCTCAAGTCCCTTCCGGGAAGAATCGGCCTCATGCTTGACATGAAGCTTGCCGATATTGAGCGCATCCTCTATTTCGAGGCATATGTCGTTACCGACACCGGCCTTGACGACAAGCCGCTCCACGTCCGCCAGATCCTCGAGGATGATGACGAGCAGGGAGCAGACGGCCAGTGCAAGGAAGGAACCTACCGCTGGGCCCAGGAGAAGTGGGGGGATGACTTCACCGCCAAGATGGGCGCCGAGGGCATCCTTGACCTCCTGCAGCAGATTGATCTCGAGCACGAGATTGCCGCCGTTACCGAGGAGATGGACAGCACCACCTCAGAGAGCAAGAAGGAGAAGCTGCAGAAGCGCCTTGCCCTCCTTGAGGACTTCTATCATTCAGGCAACAAGCCGGAGTGGATGATTCTTACCGTCCTCCCGGTTCTGCCGCCTGATCTCCGTCCTCTGGTTCCCCTTGACGGAGGACGCTTCGCGACCTCGGATCTCAATGATCTGTACCGCCGCGTCATCAACAGAAACAACCGCCTGCGCAGGCTCAATGAGCTCGCTGCTCCGGACATCATTGTCCGCAACGAGAAGCGCATGCTGCAGGAGGCTGTGGACGCGCTCCTGGACAACGGCCGCCGCGGCCGCGCCATCACCGGTGCCAACAAGAGGCCCCTGAAGTCCCTTGCCGACATGATCAAGGGCAAGCAGGGACGCTTCCGTCAGAACCTTCTCGGAAAGCGAGTTGACTACTCAGGACGCTCGGTAATCACCTGCGGACCTAACCTCAGGCTCTACCAGTGCGGCCTGCCGAAGAAGATGGCCCTTGAGCTCTTCAAGCCTTTTATCTACGGCAAGCTGGAGTCCATGGGCTACGCAACCACCATCAAGGCTGCAAAGAAGATGGTCGAGCGCGAGGAGCCTGCAGTATGGGATATCCTCGACAGCGTAATTCGTGAGCACCCGGTCCTCCTGAACCGCGCTCCTACGCTTCACCGTCTCGGCATCCAGGCATTCGAGCCTATCCTCATTGAAGGAAAGGCCATGAGGCTTCACCCGCTGGTCTGCCCCGGATTCAACGCCGACTTCGACGGAGACCAGATGGCAGTACACCTCCCGCTGACCTATGAGGCACAGCTCGAGGCAAGGTGTCTCATGATGTCGACGAACAACATTCTGTCGCCTGCATCAGGAGACCCTATCATCCTTCCTTCGCAGGACGTGGTGCTCGGTCTTTACTATATGACCCGCTACCGTGTCGGCGCCAAGGGCGAGGGAATGATCGTCACGAGCCCCAAGGAGGCAGAGGGACTTTACTACGCAGGACTTGCGTCACTCAATGCACGCATCAAGTGCCGCGTTACCGACTACAAGAAGCTGCCTGACGGGACATTTGAGGAGAACACCCGCTTCCGCGTAACCACCATCGGCCGCGCAGTGCTTTCGCTCATCCTGCCGAAGGGACTTTCCTATGATCTCATCGATCCTCCGTATGAGATGACCGACGCTGACCGCAAGGAGCTTGCCGAGAATCCGAAGAGCTGGTTTAAGTTCTGCTCGAACAAGGCGCTCGGAAAGAAGGCTGTATCCAAGCTCATCAATGTCTGCTACAAGACTCTCGGAGTAAAGGACACCGTCATCTTCGCCGATCAGATCATGTACACCGGCTTCCATTTCGCAGCGCTCTCCGGCTCGTCGGTCTGCGTTGACGACATGCTCATCCCTGAGGAGAAGAAGACCATCATTGCCAACGCCGAGAAGGAAATCGACGAGATTCAGAGCCAGTTCGCGAACGGTCTCGTTACCAACGGCGAGAAGTACAACAAGGTGGTCGATATCTGGCAGGGAGCTGCTGAAGAGGTCGGAAAGGCCATGATGAAGAACCTTTCCGTCGAGGAGGGCACCAATATCCTCGGCGAGAAGGAGAAGATGGCATCGTTCAACTCCATCTTCATGATGGCTGACTCCGGCGCCCGCGGATCTCAGGCACAGATCAGACAGCTCGCCGGAATGCGCGGACTTATGGCCAAGCCGGACGGCTCCATCATCGAGACCCCGATCAAGGCGAACTTCCGTGAGGGACTGAACGTTCTGCAGTACTTCATCTCCACCCACGGCGCGAGAAAGGGACTTGCCGATACCGCGCTCAAGACCGCGAACGCCGGCTACCTTACCCGCCGTCTCGTCGATGTTGCGCAGGATGTCGTCATTACTGAGGACGACTGCGGCACCACTGACGGAATCTGGGTATCACCCCTGGTCTCAGGAGGCGATGTCGTCGAGTCTCTCCGCGACAGGGTGCTCGGCCGCGTAACCGCAGAGGATGTAACTGATCCGGTCTCCAAGACCAATGAGGTCCTGATCCCGGCCAACACCCTTATCACTGATGCAGAGTGCGACATCCTCGAGCAGAACCAGATCGACCGCATCAAGGTCCGCTCGACCATCACCTGCAACGCGCGCTACGGCGTCTGCGCGCACTGCTACGGCAAGGACCTCGCAAGAGGCACCATGGTAAGCCGCGGCGAGGCTGTCGGCGTAATGGCAGCGCAGTCAATCGGTGAGCCTGGCACGCAGCTTACCCTCAGAACGTTCCACGTGGGCGGCGCCGCAGACCGTCAGGTCGCAGAGTCCTCCGCAAAGAGCAAGAACAACGGCTTCATCAGGTTCAGCGACACCATCAAGACCGTTACCAACACCGAGGGCAAGCAGGTCATCACCAGCCGTGCCTCCGAGGTAACCGTTACCGATGAGGTAGGGCACGTCAAGGAGACCCACAAGCTTCCTTACGGCTCCGTGCTCCAGGTAGAGAAGGACCAGCAGATCAAGATCGGCGACACCATCGCCGAGTGGGATCCGCACAACAACCCGGTCATCTCCGAGTTCTCCGGCACCGTTGAGTTCCAGGACATGAACGACGGAGTCAACGTTGACTTCAAGAAAGATGCCGCAACCGGCGTCCAGACCATTCAGGTCCGTGAGATCAGCCAGCAGGGCAAGGACGCGAAGCATCCTGTTGTCATCATCCGCAATGCTGACGGCGGCATCGTCCAGAGCTACTCGCTGAGCGACAACTCCGTAATCGAGCTGCAGGAGCACCAGGAGATCCACCCGGGCGACATCGTCTACCGTGTTCCTAAGAAGGTTGCCGGAAACAAGGATATTACCGGAGGTCTGCCGCGCGTTGCCGAGCTCTTTGAGGCCAAGCAGCCCAAGGATCCCTGCATCATGGCAGACATTGACGGTATCGTCTCCTTCGGCAAGGACACCAAGAGCAAGCGCCGCCTGGTCATCTATCCGTTCCTCCGCAATGAGGACGGAGAGATCGAGAGGGATGAGGCCGGCCGCCCGATCCCCGACAAGAGCGAGAGCAGCGGCAAGCATGAGTTCATGATCTCCAACCAGCGCAACATCAACGTGTTCGACGGCGAGACTGTAACCAAGGGCACTGTCCTCGTTGACGGTCCTGAGTCATCCCAGGACATCCTCCGCCTCCGCGGAATCGGCGACGTCGCTGACTACATCGTCAATGAGGTCCAGAGCGTCTACCGTCTGCAGGGCGTAAAGATCAACGACAAGCATATCGAGGTCATCGTCCGCCAGATGCTGAGGAAGTGCGAGATCACCGATCCGGGTGACTCGGGCTTCATGCCGAACGAGCAGGTTGACGTAGCGAGAGTCAAGGTCAAGAACCGTGAGCTCGAGGCAGAGGGCAAGACTCCTGCCAGCTACCAGCGCCTGCTGATGGGCATCACCAAGGCATCGCTCAACACCGAGTCCTTCATCTCCGCTGCCTCCTTCCAGGAGACCACCAGAGTTCTCACCGAGGCTGCGGTCGCAGGCAAGGTTGACGAGCTCCGCGGACTCAAGGAGAACGTAATTGTCGGACGCCTGATCCCTGCAGGAACCGGCTTCGCCTATCACGAGAAGCGCCGTGAGGAGCGCAGGCTTGCCCGTGAGGCCGCAGTCCGCCAGATGGAGGATGAGCGCAAGAAGCAGGACGAGCGCACCAGCGCGCTGGCAGCCGAGCTCAAGAACGTCGATGAGCAGGATGCTGCGGCAGGTGTTGACACGCCTGAAATCTGAGTCTGACTGAAAGCCGTTTTTGGCGTATGATATAGAGGCCTTCCCCCGTTTCGGGAGAAGGCCTTTTTTCATGTGCCTGTCAGGCAGAATCAGGAAAAAAGGGAAAGCCGCCTCAGGGCGGCGGGCAGATACAGGCCGGACCGGGTCCGGCATAAGCAAGGAAAATCAAATGACCAAGATCGTCAAGACAGACAAGGCTCCCGCAGCAATCGGACCGTACAGCCAGGGCGTAATCGCCGGCGGATTCCTTTACACCTCAGGCCAGATCGCAATTGATCCGGCTACCCAGAAGGTCGTCGAGGGTGATATCAAGGTTCAGGCCCGCAGGGTCATGGAGAATCTCTGCGCCATCCTCAAGGAGGCCGGCTATGAGACCAAGGATGTGGTAAAGACCGTATGCTTCCTGAAGAACATGTCCGACTTTGCTGCCTTCAACGGCATCTACGGCGATTATTTCAAGGCTGACGCTCCCGCGCGCTCCTGCGTCGCAGTCGCATCTCTTCCCAAGGATGTGCTGGTTGAGGTAGAGGTCATTGCCTACAAGGGTTAATCCTTCGGGCAGGGTAACGGTGATTGTTGACGCGCCTCCCTTCTCGGAGAGGGCAGGAGAGGCGCTTGATATTGCTGCTGCCATGACAGCCGCGGGGACAGGGATCCGCGCGGCTTTTTTTATTGGAGGCGCCGTGCTGACCGGCGCGTCATTCCTCTCGCCTCCGGGAGGCGGGCCTGATCTTCAGAGGGCGTGGACTGAGCTTTCAGGAAAAGCCGGCTTTCCGCTCCTTCTCTGCCCGACTGCGGCTGAGCAGTACGGGATAACCGGTGATCACGGGCTGCAGGACGGCTGGCAGCTCTCGTCCCTCTCCGTACCAGGAGAGTCACTCTCCCTTGGCGTCAGGACCGTAATCCTGTGATCAGACGGCCTCGTCGTCCTCCTCGCCCGTCCTGATCCTGATTACCCTCTCAACAGGGCTGACGAAGATTTTGCCGTCACCGATCTTGCCGGTATGGGCAGCCTTGGTGATTGCCTCGATGCAGGTGTCGACATCGCTGTCCCTGACGACGACCTCAAGCTTTTCCTTGGGGAGGAAATCAACCACATACTCCGCTCCGCGGTAGAGCTCGGTGTGTCCCTTCTGCCTGCCGAAGCCCTTGACCTCGGCCACGGTCATGCCGCTGATCCCCTTCTCATTGAGGGCCTCGCGGACCTCGTCAAGCTTGAACGGCTTTATGATCGCAGTGATTTTCTTCATATGTCTGCTCCTTTTCTTAATAGAATAGACCTGTACGCGCGAATAATACAACAGTCGGCTTTTCGGGGAGGAGGCCGGCCGATTTTGCCAGATGCCGCAGGGAACCCATGGCACGCCGTTTGCTTTAACTGAATCAAAACAACGGGAGGGCCGCGGGAGCGGATTAGGCTATGACAAAGTGTCTGAAGAAACTCAGTCAGTTTACAGTGCTCAACTGGATTATGCTTTGGTTTTTCCTGATGAACGGCGGGATTCTGCTCCTTCCTGCGGAGAAGTTCAGCCCGGCAGTCGAGCTTTGGCTGTCGTCCCATTCCGTCTACTGGTGGGCAGGGCTCATCATATCCGTATCCTACTTCCTGAGCCAGGCTGTAATCGTGCTCTTCAACCTTGCTGTTGATTTCCTCTCAAGGCATGTAAGCAGCGTCAAGATGACCGACATGATCAAGTGCCTCGACTTCACCGAGAGGGCTGTGCTCCGTGAGTTTGTCATCCAGAGAAGGAGCGTTATAAACCTGCCTGTTACAGAACCGTCTGTCAGGAACCTGATGAACGCCGGAATTCTGACATATGCGTACGGCACTCCGTCGCAGGCTGACGAGTCGGTAATCAAGGGCATGATGATCTCCCTCGAGGCCCGTCCCTACATCACTTACCGCGTCCTGGGTCTCTCGAGGAGCCACATGAGCGAGGAGGATGTTGCCCAGATCATGAGCGAGAGGCCGAGATTTGCGGCAAGGCAGATTGACAGGAGAATCTGATCCAAAAGCTCAGACACGCATGATCCCCGGCACTGCGACCGGGGATTTTTTTTTGCCGGCCAGTGCCCTTCAGCCGTTCAGATATCTGAAGCCGGCGCGCTTTTCGCTGCCGCAGAAATTCCGTTCTGCAGTCCATATCCCTTGACATCAGAATGCTGTTGTACTATGATTTATTGCCCCTTTTATTAGGGGCGGTTTATTATTTTGACAGCAAGCAAGGAAGGAGCATTACTGTAGAATGTCCACCATCAACCAGCTTGTGCGCAAGCCTCGTGCCAAGAAGAGCAGCAAGAGTGCCGTTCCGGCCCTCCAGCAGTGCCCTCAGAAGCGCGGCGTGTGCACCCGTGTTTACACTACGACCCCGAAGAAGCCTAACTCTGCAATGAGAAAGGTATGCCGTGTGCGTCTTACCAACGGCTTCGAAGTCACCTCCTATATCGGCGGTGAGGGTCATAACCTCCAGGAGCACTCAGTTGTTCTTATCCGCGGAGGCCGTGTAAAGGATCTCCCTGGTGTTCGTTACCACATCATCCGTGGCTGCCTCGACTGCGCTGGCGTAAAGGATCGCAAGCAGGGTCGTTCCAAGTACGGTGTTAAACTGCCTAAGGCTTAATGAATTCCTCATTAAGTAAGGCCAAACGAGTATAAATATTCATCAGTCAAGGTTTTGGATTATCCTGAAGCCGTGAGGAATTTAGAAAAATGCCCAGACGTCGTGTTGTAGGTCAGCGCAAGATTCTGCCTGATCCCAAGTTCAATTCAGAGCTTCTCGCCAAGTTCATCAACGTAGTTATGGTTGACGGCAAGAAGTCTATTTCAGAGAGCATCGTTTACGGAGCTCTCGACATTGTTGCCCAGAAGAGCGGCAAGGAGCACCTTGCAGTCTTCGAAGAGGCTCTTGATCATATTCGTCCTTCTGTAGAGGTTAAGTCCCGCCGTGTCGGCGGCTCAACCTACCAGGTCCCTGTCGAGGTACGTCCTTCCCGCCGCAACGCGCTGGCAATGCGCTGGCTCGTTGACGCTGCCCGTGCCCGCGGAGAGAAGTCTATGGCCGAGCGCCTTGCCGGTGAGCTTCTCGATGCTTCTGACAACAAGGGTACCGCGGTCAAGAAGCGCGAGGATGTTCATCGCATGGCCGAGGCCAACAAGGCCTTCGCACACTACCGCTGGTAGTCGCCGAACAGTTCCCGGCCCGGCCGGGAACCTTATGTTTAATCTGTGGGTCAATCCCACAATATTGAGGAAAAGAAAGTGGCTCGTACAACCCCACTGGAACTGTACCGCAATATCGGTATCAGTGCCCATATCGATGCTGGTAAAACAACTACCACTGAGCGTATCCTCTTCTATACCGGCGTAAACCACAAGATCGGTGAAGTGCATGACGGTGAGGCCACCATGGACTTCATGGTTCAGGAGCAGGAGCGCGGAATCACCATTACCTCCGCTGCTACCACCTGCTTCTGGTCGGGAATGGGACATCAGTTCAAGAAGCACCGTATCAACATTATCGACACCCCGGGTCACGTTGACTTCACCATTGAGGTTGAGCGTTCAATGCGTGTGCTCGACGGCGCCGTAATGGTTTACTGCGCGGTCGGCGGAGTTCAGCCTCAGTCCGAGACTGTATGGCGCCAGGCCAACAAGTACAACGTTCCCCGCATCGCGTTCGTCAACAAGATGGATCGTACCGGAGCGAACTTCTTCCGCGTTGTTGAGCAGATCAAGAAGCGCCTCAACGGCCATCCTGTTCCCCTGCAGATCCCTGTAGGAGCTGAGGATGCCTTCGAGGGCGTCGTAGACCTCATCAAGATGAAGGCCATTGTCTGGAGCGAAGAGGATCAGGGCGTTACCTTCAAGTACGAGGATATCCCCGCAAACCTGAAGGAGCAGGCAGAGGAGTGGCGCGGCAAGCTCGTTGAGGCTGCCGCAGAGGGCGACGACGCTCTCATGGAGAAGTTCTTCGGCGGCGAGGAGCTCACTGAGGAGGAGATCAAGGCTTCCCTCAGAAAGCAGACCATTGCCTGCCAGATCATCCCCGTTACCTGCGGATCCGCATTCCACAACAAGGGCGTTCAGGCAATGCTCGATGCAGTTGTCGAGTATCTGCCTTCTCCTGTTGACATTCCGCCTGTCAAGGGCGAGAAGCTCAACGGCGAGCCCGATGAGCGCAAGGCGAGCGACGATGAGCCGTTCTCCGCTCTTGCATTCAAGATTGCAACCGATCCGTTCGTCGGAAACCTTACGTTCCTGCGCTGCTACTCCGGCGTTGCGAACAGCGGCGACGGCGTGCTGAACTCCACCAAGGACAAGCCGGAGCGTATCGGACGTCTCGTTCTCCTCCATGCCAACAAGCGTGAGGAGATCAAGGAGGTCCGCGCAGGCGAGATTGTTGCCGCCATCGGCCTCAAGACCGCAACCACCGGCGATACCCTCTGCGATACTGCTCATCCGATCATCCTTGAGAAGATGGAGTTCCCGGATCCGGTTATCTCCGTTGCAGTTGAGCCCAAGACCAAGGCTGACCAGGAGAAGATGGCGCTTGCCCTTCAGCGTCTGGCACAGGAGGATCCTTCCTTCCGCGTCCACACCGATGAGGAGTCCGGCCAGACCATCATTTCCGGAATGGGCGAGCTTCACCTTGATATCATCGTCGACCGTATGCGCCGCGAGTTCAAGGTTGAGTGCAACGTCGGCAAGCCGCAGGTTGCTTACCGCGAGACCATCCGCAAGTCCGTCGAGTCCGAAGGCAAGTTCATTCGCCAGTCCGGCGGTCACGGCCAGTACGGCCACTGCTGGCTCAGGCTTGAGCCCCAGGAGTCCGGAAAGGGCTACGAGTTCGGCAACGAGGTTGTCGGCGGTGTTATTCCTAAGGAATTCATCCCCGCAATCGACAAGGGTGTCCAGGAGCAGATTGCTACCGGCGTTCTCGCAGGCTACCCGATCGTCGACGTCAAGGTTACCGTATACGACGGTTCCTTCCACGAAGTCGACTCTTCAGAGCTTGCATTCAAGATGGCCGGCTCAATGGCATTCAAGGACGGCTTCATGAAGGCAAATCCTGTCCTTCTTGAGCCTATAATGAAGGTCGAGATCGACACTCCTGAGGATTACATGGGCGACGTTATCGGCGACCTCAACCGCCGCCGCGGCGTTGTCGAAGGAATGGAAGACGGTCCTACCGGCAAGATGATCAGGGCTAACGTACCGCTCGCCGAGATGTTCGGCTACGCTACGGACCTCCGCTCACTTTCCCAGGGCCGTGCGTCCTATGTAATGGAGTTCGGCCATTACGCCGAGACTCCTGCGCCGATTGCCAAGGCAATTATTGAAGAGCGTACTGCGAAGTAGTTTCTGTGCTGCCTGTGCCAGCAGGCAGCCTTTGTTAACATTTGAGGAATAAAAATGGCAGAGAAGGAAAAGTTTGTACGTGACCGCGTGCACGTCAACGTTGGAACCATTGGACACGTCGATCACGGTAAGACCACTCTTACCGCGGCAATCACCACCGTTCTTGCTAAGCACTACGGTGTAGGCCAGGCTCTTAAGTTCGACCAGATCGACAACGCTCCTGAGGAGAAGGCTCGTGGTATCACCATCAACACCTCCCACGTTGAGTACGATACCCCCAAGCGTCACTACGCTCACGTTGACTGCCCGGGCCACGCTGACTACGTCAAGAACATGATCACCGGTGCTGCTCAGATGGATGGCGCTATCCTCGTAGTTGCTGCTACCGATGGTCCTATGCCCCAGACCCGTGAGCACATCCTCCTTGCTCGTCAGGTAGGTGTTCCTTATATCATCGTTTTCCTGAACAAGTGCGACATGGTTGACGATGAGGAGCTCCTTGACCTCGTTGAGGAAGAGGTTCGTGATCTTCTTACCGAGTACAAGTTCCCTGGCGACACCACCCCTGTAATCCGCGGCTCCGCTCTCGGCGCCCTCAACGGTGAGGAGAAGTGGGAGAAGAAGGTTCTCGAGCTCGCTGACACCATGGATTCCTACATCCCTGATCCTGTCCGTGATATCGACCATCCGTTCATTCTTCCTATCGAGGATATTTTCTCGATTTCCGGACGTGGTACCGTTGTTACCGGACGTATTGAGCGCGGCGTAATCAGAATCAACGATGAAGTTGAAATCGTTGGTATTCGTCCTACCCAGAAGACCGTCTGCACCGGCGTTGAGATGTTCCGCAAGATCCTCGACGAGGGTATGGCCGGCGATAACGTTGGTATTCTTCTCCGCGGCACCAAGCGTGAGGAAGTTGAGCGTGGCCAGGTTCTCGCTAAGCCGGGCACCATCACCCCGCACACCGAGTTCGTTGCACACGTCTACGTTCTTTCCAAGGACGAGGGCGGCCGTCATACCCCGTTCTTCAAGGGCTATCGTCCTCAGTTCTACTTCAGAACTACCGATATCACCGGCACCATCGATCTTCCTGAGGGAGTAGAGATGGTTATGCCTGGCGATCACCTTGACGCTATGCACGTAACCCTGATCCACCCTGTTGCAATGAACGAGCAGGACCGCTTCGCTATTCGTGAGGGCGGCCACACCGTTGGCGCAGGCGTTGTTGCCAAGATCATCAAGTAATTTCCGTTAACACGGAAACATATTGGGGCCCGGCTTTGTCTGGGCCTTTTTTCATTTTCGCTCCCTCGTGATAGAATCTCGCAAAACGGGGGAATCATGCTCAAACGAATCTTTTTCTTAATCTCCGGCCTGCTGCTTGCCGCAGGCTGCAGCTCTCCTGACAATCCTCCTGCCCATCCGGAAAATATCTGCAGGATTTTCGAGCAGTATCCCCACTGGGCTGATGCAACATTCAACGCCGAGAAGAAATGGGGCGCGCCTGCCTCAGTCATGATGTCGATCATGTACCAGGAGTCTGCATACAAATACAACGCGCAGCCGCCGGTGCGCTGGGCTCTTTTCATTCCGTACGGGCGGGCGAGCTCAGCCTACGGCTTCCCGCAGGCGAAGGACGAGGCCTGGGCCAACTATGAGCAGGCTACAGGCAGCAGCGGATCACGTGAGAATTTTGAGGACAGCATAAATTTCATCGGCTGGTACATGTCGGTCACCATGAGGAAGAACGGCGTCGGGCCGTATGACGGCTACCGGCACTACCTGAACTATCATGAGGGCTGGGGCGGCTACGCGAAAGGCACGTACAGCAGCAAGGACTGGCTTATTAAGGTTGCCCGGAAGGTTGACTCCAGGGCGAAGACATATGAGGAGCAGCTCGACAGCTGCGGATACTGAGGTAAATTGCTATGGCACTCTTAGAAAGTTTCAAGGTTGACCACACCAAGATGAAGGCTCCTGCAGTCAGGCTCTCAAAGCGCTACGATACTCCGCACCACGATGTCATCAGCGTCTTTGACCTCCGTTTCTGCATCCCCAACCAGGAGATGATGCCGCCCAAGGGCATGCACACCCTGGAGCACCTTTTCGCCGGGTTCATGAGAACCCATCTGAACTCAGACAGGGTAGAGATTATCGACATCTCCCCGATGGGCTGCCGCACCGGCTTCTACATGTCCGTCATCGGAGCGCCTGCCGAGCAGGAGGTGGCAGATGCCTGGCTTGCCTCGATGTTCGACGTCAACTCCGTGAAGAGCCTTGCCGAGCTTCCCGAGGTCAACCGCTATCAGTGCGGATCCTATGAGTACCACTCGATTGAGGAGGCGCACCAGATTGCCGCCCACGTAATCGAGAAGGGCATTGCGATAAACAAGAACGCGGATCTCAAGCTCGACGAGATGCTGGTCCGCAACTGACGGCGGTGCTGATATGACGAGAGAAGAGGTGCAGAAACTTACGGAAGAGGTCATCAGCGAGCTTAAGGCTGACGGCGTTGATCTCTCTGAGGAGTATACCGTACAGCATCATATCTTCGCGCCGAGCCAGCCTGCGGCAGATGCGATTGCTGAGGAGCTTGAGGGCCTCGGGTATTTCTTCGATGAGGACGGGCCTGAGGAGATCAGGGACGGCGGCGTTGACGGCTTCTGCCTTGACGCCATGTCTGACACGCTTATTAACGTGCATGACATCATGACTGAGGCTGACGAGGTCATGGCCGTTCTTAAGGAGCACGGAGCTGTCTACGACGGCTGGGGCATACCTACGGACGACGGCCTTGATGAGGCTGACGGCGCTGATGGCGAATAGCCCGGCGCAGCTTTAATGAATGCGGCTGCGGCCCAGGGAGGAAAAACATATGAAAAAGATACTGCTTGCGGCCGCGCTCGGCCTGGTCTCACTCTCCTGCTATTCAGCAGGGCTCTACGGCCCGAAGGAGTGCGCCAAGGTTACCGCTGCCCCGGCTGCCGCAGTGAAGGACGGCAGCATAAAGGAGGATCAGCACCGCCTGGCCTGTGACGGAAGCGACAGCGCCTTCTGCCGGCTCCGCATCTACCAGGTGATGGTCGAGGCCTTCCAGCACAGCGACAGGGGCCCGGAGGGCTATGCGCTCTCCTGGGGGCCGAGCCGCCACCACGGAAACCTTGCCGGAATCACTGAGGCGCTCCCTTACATAAAGAGCACCGGCGCCAACGCGCTGTGGATGACTCCGGTATTCGAGTCTGTGCCTCTTCCCGGGCAGAATGAGCAGGCCGACAAGCTTGACGGCACCGGGTATTTCGCCTCCAATTATTTCAGGGTCGATCCGAAGTTCGGGACGCTTGATGATCTGAAGAGGCTTGTGGACAGGGCGCATGAGCTCGGCATCTATGTAATCCTGGACGGTGTTCTCGGGCACGCCAAGAGCAACCTTGTGAAGGGCCTTGCAGAGCATGACTTCGCGGTCTCGAAGACCGGGCTTGACGTAACCGGGAGCCCCGAGGACGGCATCGCCGCGAACGGCATTTTCCTGGATCCGGTAAAGTCGCTGCCTTTCTACAAGGATGTCATCTCCTACTGGATGAAGACAGCGAAAATCGACGGCTGGCGCTTCGACATGGCCTATCAGGTGCCGCATGACGAGTGGAAGGAGATCACCTCGTTCATCTCCGAGACAGCTGCCGGAATCGATTATGAGATGAACGGCCAGAAGGTCCATCCGCTCGGCTTTGCCGTAGGCGAGGTGTACTCCTCGGATCCGAAATGGCTCCTTGCTGACGCCTTTGAGGGCGGCGCGCTGAACGGGGCATTCAACTTCCCCATGAGGAAGAAGCTGACCCAGGTGTTCGCCACCTACGACAACAATTTCGAGAAGGGTACCTGCGGCGCGCCTGCCTCGGACCTTGAGACCGCGGGATATGCCGGAATGAGGATCTATCCTGAGACCGCCATGCCGGTGAACTTCATCTCCAACCATGACTTCCTCCGGTTCGGCGATCTCCTGCAGCGGGCGAGGTACACGAATGACGGCGAGAAGAACTTCGAGTATTTCGCGCGCCACCGCGCGGTCTGGAGCTTCCTTGCCTCAATGAGCGGGCCGCTCTCCATACTTTACGGCGATGAGTCTGCCGACGAGCTCCCGGGCTTTGTCGATCAGCCGGGCGGCTGCGACAAAATCAACCGCTGCAACGATCATGTGGCGAGGACTGACGGCAGGATCTCGGGCTTCACCGATGACGAGAAGTCCTTCAGGAACTATTTCGTGTCGCTGATGAGGCTCCGCGACGAGCATCCCGCGCTCTCATCCGGCACCAGGCGCCATGTCTACTCTGACGGCACGCTCTACGCTGATCTCAAGGAGCAGGGCGGCGACAGGGTTCTCTATGTCCTCAACACCTCGCTCTCTGACGGCACGCTGAAGTTCGAGCAGGCGGCCGCGGAGAGGATCTTCGGCAAGAATTGCAGCCTCAGGCCGCTCAATTTCGCGCCGGAGGCGAAAGGCTACACGCTCAGCGTGCCCGGAATGACCGGCTCGTTCTACAGCGTGGAGTGCGCTGCGGAGTAGCCTCAGCCCGTTCTGCTTATTTTTTCCAGGGCGCCGCGAAACGGCGCCCTTTTGCGGTTAAAATATGCGTATAAGGGTAAATTAAAGAGAAATATCCAAGGCAGTTCAGAATCGGTTCAGTCAATGAAAAAAATCCGCAACTTTTCCATTATCGCCCATATTGATCACGGCAAGTCAACGCTCTCAGACCGCATCATCCAGCTCTGCGGAGGGCTCACCGAGCGCGAGATGCAGGATCAGGTCCTTGACTCCATGTCGCTTGAGAGGGAGCGCGGCATCACGATCAAGGCGCAGGCAGTGACCTTGCAGTACAAGTCACGCTCCGGCGATGACTATGAGCTGAACTTCATTGACACGCCGGGACATGTTGACTTCTCCTATGAGGTCTCGAGATCCCTTGCGGCCTGCGAGGGCGCGCTCCTTGTCGTTGACGCCTCGCAGGGCGTTGAGGCGCAGACCCTGGCGAACTGCTACACGGCGCTCGACATGAGCCTCGAGGTCGTGCCGGTCCTCAACAAGATTGACCTGCCTACAGCCGAGCCGGAGAGGGTCTCCGAGGAGATTGAGGACATCATCGGCATCGACGCGACAGATGCGGTGCGCTGCTCGGCGAAGACCGGAATCGGCGTGCAGGACGTCATCGAGCGGCTCATTGAGCAGATCCCGGCGCCCGAGGGCGATCCTGACGCCCCGCTGCAGGCGCTCATCATCGACTCGAGGTTTGATGACTACCTGGGCGTAGTCTCGCTTCTCCGCGTCAAGAACGGCACGATAAGGAAGGGCGAGAAGATCAAGATCATGTCAAACGGAACGGTGTGGAATGTCGAGAAGATCGGCCACAATACCCCGAAGCCGGTGGATCTTGAGTCACTTTCCGCGGGAGAGGTGGGCTGGATTACCTGCGGCATGAAGACCATTCACGGCGCGCCGGTGGGCGATACGATTACCCATCCCAAGGATGCTGCCTCCGAGCCGCTCCCCGGCTTCAAGAAGGTGAAGCCCCAGGTCTATGCCGGAATGTTCCCGGTCTCGACCGACGACTACGAGCAGTTCCGCGACGCGCTCGACAAGCTCTCGCTCAATGACGCGTCGCTCTTCTTCGAGCCTGAGACCTCGCAGGCGCTGGGCTTCGGCTTCCGCTGCGGCTTCCTGGGGCTCCTCCACATGGACATCATCCAGGAGAGGCTTGAGCGCGAGTACGGTGTGAACCTCATCACCACTGCGCCTACGGTAATCTATGAGGTGAAGCTCACCTCAGGCGAGGTGATCAACGTCGACTCGCCCGCGCGCCTGCCGCCGGTTTCCAACATCGAGGAGATCAGGGAGCCCATCGCGCGCTGCAATATCCTCGTGCCTGACGCGTATGTGGGCAATGTCATCCAGCTCTGCATTGACAAGCGCGGAGTGCAGAAGAGCATGCTCTATCACGGCAGGCAGGTTGAGATTACCTACGAGATCCCTCTTGCCGAGGTCGTCCTGGACTTCTTTGACCGCCTGAAGTCCACCTCAAGAGGCTACGCCTCCCTTGACTACGGCTTTGACCGCTTCGAGAAGGCCGACATGGTGAGGATGGACATCCTTATAAACGGCGAGAGGGTTGACGCGCTTGCGGTCATCACCCACAGGAGCGAGGCTCAGAGCCGCGGCAGGGCGCTTGTAACCAAGATGAAGGAGCTTATCCCCCGTCAGATGTTCGAGGTGGCAATCCAGGCGGCCATCGGCAGCCAGATTATCGCGAGGAGCACCGTGAAGGCCCTCCGGAAGGATGTGCTCGCGAAGTGCTACGGCGGAGACATCACCAGAAAGCAGAAGCTTCTCAACAAGCAGAAGGCCGGCAAGAAGAGAATGAAGGCAATCGGAAAGGTCGATGTGCCGCAGGACGCCTTCCTTGCCGTGCTTCACGTCGGGACCGACGAGAAGTGACGGAGTGATCTGAGAAGCTGGAGAAAGGATTGCAATGAAAGACTTTACGCTGATACTGGCCGCTGTTACTGTCCTCTGCGGCATTGCCTGGTTCTGGGACTTCCTGAAGGTCAGGCCTCTCAGGAATGCCAGGATCCTTGCCGCCGAGAAGGCCGCCGGCGGCTCACTCTCCAAGGAGGAGCGCGAGAAGCTTGAGGCGGGGAACTGGTTTGTTGACCTCGGCCGCGAGTGCTTCTGGGTGCTCCTCGCGGTGTTCCTGTTCCGCTCCTTCCTCTTCGAGCCGTTCAGGATCCCCTCGGAGTCAATGATGCCGACGCTTCTCAAGGGAGACTTCGTGGCTGTTGAGAAATATGCCTATGGCATCAGGAACCCGTTCACCGGGAAGGTCATGATTGGTACCGGCTCCCCCTCAAGGGGCGACATCGCGGTATTCCGCTATCCGGAGGATCCCGACACTGCCTTCATCAAGCGCATCATCGGGCTTCCCGGCGACACCGTCAGCTATGATGAGGCAAAGAACCTGACCATAAAGCCTGCGGACGGGTCAGATCCCGTTACTGTGCCCAAGGAGTGGACCGGCATCGGCGAATTCTCCCTCGCCGGACATCCCCTGAAGCGCGGCACTGAGGATCTCCTGGGAGTCAGGCACGATATCCTTGAGGCTCCGGACCGGACATTCCCGCTCTTTGCCTACAGGAAGCAGGATGGCATGCCTGAGGGAACCTGGCAGGTGCCTGAGGGAATGTACTTTGCCATGGGTGACAACCGTGACAACAGCCGCGACAGCAGGTTCTGGGGCTTTGTCCCGGCGGATGACCTCATCGGCCCGGCCAAGATCATCTGGCTCAGCATCAATACAGACTGCAGCGGCATGCGCTGCATTACTGAAGGCCTGCGCTTCGGCAGGATTGGTTCGGTTCATTAGAGGGAGGAAGTCAGAGTCTAAATATGAATCAGCTGGATAAATATGAGGACAGCATTGGCTATTCGTTCAGGGACAGATCGCTTCTCATCCGCGCGCTTACCCACAGAAGCGCAGGCGCGCCGCACAATGAGAGGCTCGAGTTCCTGGGGGATGCTGTCCTGGAGCTGGTGATTTCCGGATTTCTGTTTGACCGGTTCGGCAATGTCGACGAGGGTGATCTTTCAAGAATGAGGTCAACGCTGGTAAGGGAGACCACTCTCGCCGAAATTGCCCACAGCTTCAGTCTCGGGGACTACCTGAACATGGGCCCCGGAGAGCAGAGGAGCGGCGGCTTCAGGAGGGACTCGATCCTTGCTGACGCGGTCGAGGCAACCATCGGGGCTATCTATCTCGATACCGGTGAGCAGCTTGAGACGGTGAAGGAGCTCCTGGGCAGGTGGTTCAGCGAGAGGCTGAAGACCATCAGGCCGGGAATCGGGCAGAAGGATCCCAAGACCAGGCTTCAGGAGTACCTGCAGGCAAGGGAATTCCATGTCCCGGTCTACGCAGTTGTTGAGGTTACGGGGCAGCAGAACAGCCAGGTGTTCAGGGTATCCTGCTCTGTGGAGCCTCTCAGCCAGGCAGTATTCGGGACCGGCACATCAAAGAGACGCGCGGAGCAGGACGCCGCTGAACATGTACTGGAAATTCTGAGAAAATCAAATGGAAACAGAAAATAAGACTACAACATACGCAGGCTTCATTGCCATAGTCGGACGTCCGAATGTCGGCAAGTCGACTCTGCTCAACAAAATGCTGGGACAGAAGGTTTCCATAACCTCAAGGAAGCCCCAGACCACCAGGTTCCGCATCATGGGCATCGACACGCATGAGAACTATCAGACTGTCTATGTAGATACCCCGGGACTGCACGCAGAGGAGCCCAAGGCGATAAACCGCCTGATGAACCGCTCCGCAGAGAGCTCGCTTTCAGACGTGCAGCTCGTGCTCTTTGTCGTCGAGGGAACTCACTGGCAGGAGGATGACGAGCTGACCCTCAGCAAGATCAAGAGAAGCGGCCTTCCCACGGTGCTCGTAATCAACAAGGTTGACAAGTTCTCCGGCAAGGAGGTTCTGCTGCCGTTCATTGAGCATATGACAAAGCTCCATGACTTTAAGGACATCATTCCGGTCTCTGCCGTGCAGGGCACCAACGTCGAGCAGCTCAAGGAAATCGTCAGATCATACCTGCCGGAGAGCGAGTTCATCTTCCCTGATGACTATGTTACCGACCGCCCGGTCAGGTTCATGGTCTCGGAGATTATCCGCGAAAAGCTCATGCGCCTCACCGGAGACGAGCTCCCGTATGCCGTAACCGTCGAGATCGAGTCCTTCAGGGACGAGCAGAAGATGGTGAGGATAGCTGCCGCAATCCTCGTAGACAAGCCGAACCAGAAGAAGATGATCATCGGCTCGGAGGGGAGCAAGATCAAGCAGGTCGGCACCGATGCCCGGAAGGACATTGAGGAGCTGCTTGGAAAGAAGGTCTTCCTTGAGCTCTGGGTCAAGGTCAAGAAGGGCTGGGCTGATGACGAGCGTGCGCTGAAGAGCCTCGGATATATGGACAAGGACGGCTTTGACTGAGAGAGCGTTTGTAATTCATGTGAGCCCGTATCTTGAGCACGGCGCGCTGGTTACTCTACTCTGCGAGTCAGGCGGCAGGGTAACGGCAGTCTCAAGGAAGGGCGGCACGTCATACCCGGAGTTTACGGAGTGCGAGGCTGTGCTCCGTGAAGGGCGCTCCATGCCTGCGCTCAGGGAGCTTGATCCTGCGGGGCCTTTCACGGAGCTCCGCGGCTCCAGGCTTTTCTGCGGCATGTATATGAATGAGCTCGTTTTCAGGCTGACAGGGGACAGGGAGCCCTGCGACGGCCTCTTCGGCGCCTATGCCGGGGCGCTCTCGGCAGTCAGGAGCGGCGCGGCGGCTGACGTTGCGCCGGCCCTGAGGGTATTTGAGTCGGCGCTTCTCAGCTCCACAGGCTACGGCGTTGACTTCCTCTCGGATTCAGAGGGAGAGCCGGTTGAGGAGCAGAGGCGCTACCGCTTCTCGCCTGAGTCCGGGTTCACCGTCTCAGCCTCAGGCGCGGGATTTTCCGGCAGCGACCTGATTGCCGCGGCTGAGGGTGATTTTGCAAACAAAAGCGCGCTGAGGGCCGCCCGCGAGGTGTTCCGGGCCGCCATTGACGCCAGGCTGGGCGGACACCAGCTTGTTTCAAGGAATTTGTATGCCAGGTTTCTGGCTGGGAGGAAAAATGACAGAGCGTATCTATCTCGGCGTTAACATCGATCATGTTGCCACGATCAGAAACGCCCGCGGCACGGATTATCCTGATCCGGTGTATGCGGCAGGCATTGTCGAGCATTCGGGCGGTGACAGCATTACCGTTCACCTCCGCGAGGATCGCAGGCACATCAAGGATCGCGATGTCCGCATCCTGCGCGAGACGATAAAGACCAAAATGAACCTTGAGATGGCGGTAACGGATGAGCTCGTAGCGATTGCCTGCGAGGTCAAGCCTGACTTCGTCTGCCTGGTGCCCGAGCGCCGTCAGGAGGTTACCACTGAGGGCGGGCTTGATGTAGCCTCGCAGACTGAGAAGGTAGCAGCTGCCGTAAAGGCAATGTCTGAGGCAGGCATCCGCGTCTCGCTGTTCATCGATCCGGACAGGCGCCAGATTGACGCGGCGCATGCTGTGAAGGCGCCTTTCATCGAGCTCCATACCGGAAGGTATGCCGATGCGGTGAATGACAGCGTGCAGGCAGAGGAGCTTAAGAGGCTTGCCGACTGCGCAGCATATGCCGCGTCCCTTGGGCTTGGCGTCAACGGCGGCCACGGCCTTTCCTATCAGAACGCAGCAGCGGTTGCCGCGATTCCTGAGATCCATGAGCTAAACATCGGACACTCGATTATCTCAAGGGCGGTATTCACCGGGCTCCCTGAGGCAGTGCGCGAGATGAAGAATATCATTACCGCGGCGCGCTTCGGCACACAGAGATAAAAATACAGTCCTTATCCCGGGCCGGACGACGTCCGGCCTTCTTTCATTGTGCTGCCGCTTTCACACAGTTTCACAGTCCGCTGCTCAGCAATCCACAGACTCATTCACTGCTTTCCTTCTGACAGAATCCATATTGTTGATAATATTGTTGACGATTTGTTGATAGTTTAACGGTTGTTGACAATATTGTTGATATATCTGTTGACATGCTGTTGCTTTCCTGTGGACATTTTCCGCACCTGCAGTTTCTGGGGATGAAATCAGAGAAATTGTTTACCGTTTGGTGAAAGATCAGTGCCTGAATTTTCAGGAAACCAGTGGGCTGCAGCCGGAAATGATGCGCTGGCGGCTGTTTTTCTCCCTCTAAAATCCCTTTGCAGACGCGTTTTCTCGAGTTTTTTTCATCAGCTGGATGCTGTTTCACAGTTATTCACAAGATGTTCACAAAAGCTGTGGACAATCAGGTTAATGATTTTTTTGCCGCTTTGCATCTCCGGGCACTTTATTGATGCTGTGTGACGTGAGAAAATCAGGCGGATCAGATATCAGGAATGCAGTCTGATATCATTTCCCAGGTGTTTTTTGCGAGGAGGTGCGGTATGCCGATTTTCAGAGTGCTGATCAGGACTTTAACGAGGCCCTGGCCTCTCTTTACCGCAGCGGTGATCATCGCCCTGTGCTTTGCCGCAAGGATCCTGCTGCCTGTCTACTTCGAATCAATTCCGGTGATGCTGAGTCTGATCTGCTGCGCAGTTTTCTGTCTGACCGGAGTGCTGTTCATGGCTGTCCCGTTTGTCCAGTACATCTCTGCAGGCACCACGCTCTATCCCGGGCACAGCGCCGCTCCGAAGGTCCTGATTAAGACGGGGTTCAATGCGATCTGCCGCAACCCGATGTACCTCGGCCTCGTGCTGTTCGTGCTGGGCCTCGGCATATTCATCTCGGGGATGTACGGCTTTATCGGGGCATTTCTTCTGTTCCTGGAGCTTGACCGGGTGCAGATCCCGGCTGAGGAGAGGGAGCTCCTCGGAATCTTCGGCGCTGAGTATGCAAATTACCGCAAGAGCGTTGGCAAATGGTTCTGAGGCTCAGCCCTGGTAACCTTCTCCTTGCTCATAGTCTTTTCTGAATGGCGGCAGGATGGCATCAGCGCTTCCTGCCGCACCTTGGGTTCATCTTCCGTACTACGCCGGTCACGACTCCGGTTATGGTCAGCACGTCACCTTCCTTTATTTCGATTACCGGAAATGCCGGGTTCTTGGGCACAAGCCTGGGGAACTTCCCGGTCCTGAGCTCCTTCACAGTAAACTCGCCGTTCAGGTTGGCGATGACGATGTCATGGTCGTGAGGCTCAAGGGAGCTGTCAACTACAAGATAGTCCCCGTCAAGGATGCCGGCGCCGGTCATCGAGTCGCCCTCGACGCGGATCATGAAGGTGGTGGACTTGTTCTGGATCAGGAGCTCATTGAGGCTCAGGGATGACTTGCTGTAGTCATAGGCAGGAGATGGGAATCCTGCCTGCACGCTGTCAGACGCCAGATCAATCCAGAACTCTGCCTGATCCGGGCCTGCTGCATCTGTTTTTGATATATCAGACATATAATGTCTGTTTATTCTATGATAACGTCGCCGCTTTCCTGTGACGATACGCTGCTTCCGTCTGCTGACGAGATCTCAGCGCCGTTGTCGATCTCCTGCTTGGTCTTCTCGGAGACGTACTGGAACATGGTGATGACCTTCTTGATGCCGTCAACCTGCTTTATGGCAGCTATGCCGTTCTTCGCCTCCTCCTTGGTGAGTACGCCCATGAGGTAGACTACCTTGTTCTCGGTTACCACCTTGAAGCGGCGTGAGCTTACCCCGCTGGTGAAGAGGAACCTTGTCTTGATCTTGCTGGTTAGATAGGCGTCGTAGCTCTGCTCGGAGAGCGAGAGCGGCTCGCGGACCTCAACCTCGTTGTAGACCTTATTGAGCCTGGCGATGTCTGACACGAGCTCAGGGAACTTGCTCTGGTAGTCGGCGTATGGGGTCTGTCCGTGGATCAGGAGATGCCCGTTGATGCTGGTTGTGCCGATGCTGCTCTCGCGGAACTTGGCATGGCTGTACTTGTCCAGTCGGTCGATGGCCTTGGCCTCAATTGCGCTGTCATCAATGACCGTTCCTACAGTCCTGCTGTCAGAGGCCATTATCCCGACAGCCCCGGCGGCTACGCCTGCGCCTACTGCCGCAACGCAGCCGGAAAGGGTAATAGCGGCTGCAGCTGACACTGCGGCCAGAAGAATGATGTTTGTCTTTTTCATGAGCTCAGTCAGTCTCCCGCAGGCTGGCGCCGTATCTGACGCCTGCCAAGTTTAATAAATATCAATAGCTGCCTGCCCGCCTGCCGGCCGGGGCCTGCATTCCCTTTCAGGAGATCTCGTCAATTATCTCGAGGACTATGTGGTAGTAGGCCTCAATCAGCTCCCTTCTGGAATCAGCCGGAAGCGACAGGACCACATCGTCCTCGTTTATTTCCCCGAGAAGCAGGTCGTCATCATCGTCAAACGGCGTCGCGAGGATGACGCCCATATGCTTTGCGTGGGCGGTCCTCATCGCGTTCAGGACGGCGTTCTGCCCGCCGTCCATGAAGGCCATGGCGAACAGCAGATCATTCTCGGACGCCTTCGACCTCAGCTGCGAGGCGAACACGTCGTCAGGCGAGGTGCGGCAGACCGCAGAGATGAGCTTTATGTCTGAGCACAGGCTGCAGGCGGCAACCTCGCCTGTAACAGGATAGAACTTCCTGTTGAGCTCATCAGCGAGGAGATTGGCCGGCGACGCTGAAAGCGAGCTGCCGCAGACGAAGACGCGGCCTTTCATGCCGACAGACGCGGACACGCTCTGCGCGGCTGCATGAACCTCATCCTCCATAGTGCGGAGAAGCTCAAGCATCCTGATGCTGTTGTCGATTCCGTCGGCGAATGCGCTCATCTGCTCTATTCCGCGCTGTCTGCGGGTGCAAGCCCCGGCTCGTCTTCGGCAATGGCGCTCTCTGCCCTTGCGCTCTCGTCAGCATGCGCTGCCGCGTCAGCACTCTGCTCAGGCTCCTCTGCCCCAGCGCTGTTCTTGCCTGAGCGGAACTCAGGCGACGCGGTGCTGACCTTGCCGGAGAGGAAGCGGCTGTCTCCGATGGTAATCCACTGGATGCCGCGCTTGACGGTGCCGTTTCCGGAGATGGTGATTGTGCCGGTAAGGCCTTCGACTGATGAGCCGCTGTCGAGCTGCCTGATATTGGGAACCATCATCAGGCTGTCATAGCCCAGGGCGAAGAACTTGAGGGTATCAGAGCTGCTGCGCCTCAGGGCTCCCCTTGCGGTCCTGCGGAGATCGCTGGACTGCAGCATCCAGGGCATGTCGCCGAGCTTCATGCCGGCCATGGTCCTTTCAACCGACGCGTTGCTTATGCCGGGGTTGGAGCGTCCGGTGATGTAGCACTCCGGGGACTTGCCGGTGATTGACTTGATCTCCTGCCTGATGACGGAGCTCTCAAGCGGCGACGCGTAGATATAGTAGGAGTCAGGCCTGTGCTCGCCGCTGATGCCTGAGGCGATGGTGTCCTTCAGGGAGATCCTGTCGCGGAACCTGATTACAGGAACAGAGGAGGAGCCGGAGATGTTCCTCCACTCCCTGAGGAAGCTTTCTGCGACGCGGCTTCCCTTCTGCTGGTCAGGAATGATGACTGCAGGATGGGTGTAGCCGTCGTCCCTGATCTTCAGCGCGGCCTCGATGCCCTCGTCCTCAGGGGAAAGCGCGTAGAAGTACTGGAACTGGCCATGTCCGCTGCCGTCGTTGGAATTGATGAAGATCACAGGGACTGTGGTGTCAACCTCGCTGAGCCTTGCGACATTCTCCTTGAGGAGCGGTCCGATGATGAACTCGGCCCCCTGCGCCATCGCGTTGTTGTAAAGCTCGATGACATCCTTCCCGTTGGTGTCGTAATAGGAGATCTGGGCTCCCGGATTTGCCCCGCGGTAGGTCTCGACGCCTGATCTGAATGCCTCTCCGAAGGAGCCGAACTTTCCGCTGAGCGGCATCAGCACGGCGATATGGCGTGCCCCGGTCCACTCATGTCCTGCGAGCGCGCTGTCAAGCGCCTCGGCAGGCGAGTCAGCGGCTGACGCTATCTTTATGAGGCTCATGTCTGTGTCCGGATCGAGGTAGAGCCTTCCCGGATGAGTGGGATTGTCCTTTACCCACTGCTCCTCAGCATCATCTGCGTCCTCGGCGCCGCCTGCTCTTATATAAGCAAGCTGCAGGTAGCCGCGGCGCAGCTCGTCAGACGCGGAGCCGATCATTGCCTCGAGCTCCTCCTTCTGCTTTCCGGCGAGGACATTCACAATATCCTTCTGGTTCTTTACCAGGGAGTCGCCCTTGAGGTAGCTGTTGAGGCGGATATAGTCATTGACCGCATTCTCGGTGTTCCCGGTCTGCGCGCTGGCCTTCGCGCGGTAAATGTAGAGGTATGCGGCCTCCTCGCGTGGCAGGCCTGCGGTGCTGACGCCCTTGAGGTACTTGAGGACCTTGTCATAGGAGGCAGTATTGTTATAGTACTCGGCGCAGAGCAGGCGGATCTCCGCCTTCTGCACATCGGTCTTCGCCTCCTTTGAGAGGGCGGAGATCATATCCTTTGCCTTTTCTGCCTCGTCGTCAGCGATATACTTTCTGATCTGCTTCATCTTCCACTTGAAGCGCTGCTCTCCGGAGGAGTTCCTGGCCTGGTTGGCATACCAGTCCGCGCTCTGTGTGATCCTGCCTTTGTACGGATCAGGTGTCTCATTCTCATTTCCACCGAATATCTGGCAGCCGGAGAGGGCAATCACAGACGCGGCAATGCCGGTCAGAACGAAATTCTTCAGAGCTTTCAATTTTTCTTCCTCAAGAGACAGTTTCCGCCGGAGATCTGGCCAGGCACGGCGGCCGCGGCACAGTATGGCCGTGCCGCTAATTTTAGCTTAAATGGAGAGGTGCCGCCACAAAGAGGCCATCATTTATCCACAGCAGCGGGAAAAAAGAAGGCGGCCTCATGCGGCCGCCTGTGTGGTGCAATCCGTGATGCCCGAATGGCTCAGCAGCGTCACACCCTGATGTCTACTGCAGATCCCTCTGCCGGAGCCGCAGGCTGCGGAGCCTGTGCGGCTGCAGAGACCGTATCCATCTGGGCCATTGCTCCTGCGAGCAGGCTGAGGGCCGCCTGCGCCTCTGCGTCCTGCGCCTTCTTCTGGACGGCGACCTGGAGGTACTCCCTTGCGGTGCTGTTCATTGCTGATGAAACCGACATGTCTGACATGCTCTCTCTCCTTTTCTCTGCTGCTGTCCCGGCCGCCGGCCAGGCTCTGCGCCCGGCATTCATGGCGCCATATGATCTATCGGCATCCTGCGGCAGTTCTTTAGCAGCCTGCTCCTCTGCCTGCCTTTCTCCGGGCCTGCTGGGAAACTGTGCCTTCAGTAACGGGATGGCCGGGCAGACGCCCTCAAACATGATACAATTCCTGCGGAAGTTCTGCTCTCCATTTGTTTCGTTTTTGTGAGAGCTGATGAACTTTTGGATGGTTTTAAGATAAATTTTGAACTTTCGGCATGTTTGCCTGTCTAACGATGTGGACGGGAGATGCCGCAGTCATCTTGAGGGGTCTCTCCGATGAGTGACGAGAGAAGCGATGAGCAGCTTATAGACGCCGTTCTGAATGGCGAGCGTTCAGCTTTCGGGCTGCTTTTCCGCAGATATCAGTATCGGATTGCGCATGCCGTAATGAAGTATGTGCATGAGCAGGCTGATGTCAATGACGTCGTCCAGGAGAGCTTCATCAAGGCCTACAGGGCGCTGCCTGATTTCCGCGGGAGCAGTTCTTTCTACTCGTGGATATACAGGATCGCCATCAACTGCGCCAAGAACTTTGCGGTGTCTCACGGGTCGAGGGCGGTCAACAGCTTTGACGTGGACGCTCCTGAGACGGAGATCTACGACAGCAGCGGAAAGCTCATGGACGCAGACAGTCCTGAGGCGCTGCTCTCGACAAGACAGCTGAAGAGGAAGGTTGACGATACGCTGGCGTCGATGCCTGAGGAGCTCAGGACGGCGCTGCTCCTGCGGCAGGTGGAAGGCAAAAGCTACGATGAGATAGCTGCCGCGGTCGGATGCCCGGTCGGCACGGTGAGATCAAGAATCTTCCGCGCCAGGGAAATACTGGTAAAGGCAGTCTCCCCCTTCATAGAGCATGTATGACGAGGTTTTTATGGACAGCAGGTTTGAGAAAGTTTCGGCACTGATGGATGGAGAGCTCGCAGATGTCAGGAAGGAGTCGGAGAAAATGGAGTCCGATCCTGAGCTTCTTGAGAGATGGGACAGGTACAGCCTGGTCGCAGATCTCATGAGGGGCGATGACGTTGCTGTTCCCCAGCCTGATCTTGCCGCTGATTTTGACAAGGCGCTCTCCGAGGAAGCCGTTTACATGAGCCCGTCAACCTTCCACAAGACACACAGGGCAGATGCTGCAGATAAGGGCTCCGCTGCAGCCGGCGCGGCAAATGAGGAAAGCTTCTGGATGCGCGGCATCAGGAAGGTCGCAGGCTTCGCCATCGCCGCCTCTGTCGCCGCGGTAACCATCGTCAGCGTCCAGCAGTACAGCGGCATTACCCCGAACGGCACCATCTCTACTGCCCCCATGGGCGGTGTAGCTCCTGCGAGCGCTGAGTTCTCCGGCGCAAGGCTCAGAAATGCCGGCAGTGCAGACGCAAGCTCCTGGCGCGAGATTGAGCAGGCGGCAGCACGCGGCGTAAGGAGCCAGAAGAGCGGCTCCGCCGATGTCTCGGCAAGGGCTGAGACTGCCGAGGACATCAATGAGTTCGGCATCATGGTCAAGGATCATGAGGGCTTCCGCAGGGTAAGCGGGCTCGATCTCTGACGGTCAGATTGCAGGATAATTTGCTTTTGAAATTAATCACCAGAACGGCGGCATGGAAGGCTTTCCTTGCCGCATTTTTTTTGTCTGTCACCTGCCAGGCGGCAGGAGAGTCGCAGTTTTCCCTCATTGACAGCAGGAACCAGGTCAGCTCAGCGGTAAGGAAGGCTTATTCCGCGTTCCGCCAGCCGTTTGAGATGTCAATGGTCAAGGTCTCGGAGAATTCCGTCGAGCCGGTCAGGATCGCCGGATGCGGCGATCACTGGGTGATGGAGTTCCTGAACGGCGCTGAGCGCTACATTATAGTGGATAAGGAGGGGCTGTCATATAGCGCCGGGGACAAGTCAGAGTTCTTCCCCAAATCAATGCCTGCCTTCATCTGGTTCCGCCTCGCCTCATCCGATCCTGACGTAATCCTGAGGAACTTCATGCCCTATGCGGCAGGCGGGATCAGAAGCGCCGGCGCAGACGCAGAGCTCATCAGGCTTGTCCCGTCAGACGGGCAGGGCTACGGCCTCATGATGGCAGTGGATTCCGGCACCGGCCTCATGCTGGATGCCGCCGCTGTCGACCGGGGCGGCAGCGTGATAGAGCAGTACACCGTTACCGGGTTTTCTTCCGATCCCTCAGTCAGAAAGGGGAAGCTGTGCACCATGCGCCACCAGAGCCGGGAGGCAGGTCCTGAGTACATTTCCTCAGGGGAGAACGGCGGCAGCAGCCTGCTTGGCTATCTCCCGGTCGGCTACCGGGTCATTGCCTACGAGAAGAAGCGCTATATTGACGGTCTGGGGCAGGCTGGATATTTCCTCGTAAGCAACGGGATCTTTGACTTTTCCGTGTACCTCACGAAGCACAGCCGAAATTTCCATATCGGCGGCATGAAGATGGGCGAGAACATTGTCTATCACCGCGAGAACAAGAACGGCTATGATGTTGCCGTGGTCGGGATGCTGCCGATGGAGACCGCGGAGCTGGTGGCGGCAAGCATAGATCAGAAGGCATTTGACGGAATTACAGGCAGGTAATGCTCAATGGCAGAGACCCGTGGAATAGTTGAGGGATACCGCGACGGACGCTGCGCGGTGAGATGCGAGAGAAAGAGCGCCTGCAGCGGCTGCCCGGAGGGCGCGTCGTGCCGCAACGCGTCAATGGCGGAGGGCAGCAGGCCCTCGGTGGTCCTGATTAAGACCGACATAGCGGATCTGAAGCCAGGCGAGGAGGTTCTGGTTGTGTCAGACGAGCGCCTCATCACCGCAGCCTCGATAATTGACTACGCGGTGCCTCTTGTCACGGCAGTTGTCTTCCTTCTTGTCTCAATGCTCTGCCGCCTTCCTGATCTCCTTACAGCCCTCGTTACCGGCTGCGGCCTGGTTCTGGGCTTTTTCCTTTCAGGAATAGCCGGGAGGCGTTTCGCCCGCGGCAGGAAGCTCATTGAAATCAGGCGGAACGGCGGATGCCCCGGGGAGAGTGAAGTTGGCTAAGAGCAGAAGCGCCTATGTCTGCTCCGAGTGCGGGGCGGATTTTCCGAGATGGATGGGGAAGTGCCCGGAGTGCGGGGCCTGGAACTCAATAACCGAGGTCAAGCTTGCCCCAAAAAGCAAGGCGCCGTCAGGCGGCGACTTCAGCGGCTTCGCCGGATCCGCGGGGGAGGGAGAGTCTGAGATCCTATCCGAGATCCCGCTTGCCGAGCTCCCCAGGTTCAGCACCGGCTTCCGCGAGTTTGACCGGGTCCTGGGCGGAGGGATAGTCCCCGGCGCCGTGGTCCTTATAGGCGGGCATCCGGGAGCAGGCAAGTCAACGCTTCTCCTTGAGACGGTCTGCCGCCTTTCCGGCACGAAGAAGGTCCTTTATATCACCGGAGAGGAGTCCCTTCAGCAGGTTGCCATGAGGGCCGCGAGGCTCGGGCTCAAAACGGATCAGGTCAGGGCGGCCGCCGAGACCTCTGCCGAGCGCGTCGAGGGACTCGTTGTAAAGTACCGTCCTGAGGTACTCATCATTGACTCAATCCAGGTCATGTACGATGACGGGATCTCCTCTGTCCCGGGCTCGGTCTCCCAGGTCAGGGAGTGCGCGGCCAGGTTCACGAGGATCGCAAAGAAGCTTGCCGTAGCCACGTTCATGGTCGGCCATGTGACGAAGGACGGCACGCTCGCGGGACCAAAGGTCCTGGAGCACTGCGTTGACTGCTCGGTCATGCTCGAGGGCGGTACTGACAGCAGGTTCAGGACGCTCAGGTGCCAGAAGAACAGGTTCGGCGCGGTGAACGAGATCGGCGTTTTTGCCATGACTGACCGCGGAATGCTTGAGGTGTCCAACCCCTCGGCCATCTTCCTCAACAGGGGAGAGAAGGAGGCGCCCGGATCATGCGTCATGGTCGTGTGGGAGGGCACCAGGCCGCTCCTTGTCGAGCTGCAGGCCCTGGTTGACGAGACGCAGCTCGCGAACCCCAGAAGGGTAACGGTAGGCACCGAGCAGAACAGGCTTGCCATGCTCCTTGCGGTCCTTCACCGCCATGCCGGAGTCGCGATGGGCGGCTTCGACGTCTTCATCAACGTGGTAGGCGGCGTCAAGGTCGAGGAGACCGCTGCCGACGTCCCTGTCGCCATGGCGCTTCTCTCAAGCTACCGCGGGAGCCCGATCCCGAAGGACATGATTGCCTTCGGCGAGATCGGCCTCTCCGGAGAGGTCAGGCCCGTTCCATCGGGGCAGGAGCGCCTTGCCGAGGCTGCGAAGCACGGCTTCAGGACTGCGGTCGTGCCGAAGGCCAACGCGCCGAGAAAGCCGATAGAGGGGCTCACCGTCCATGCTGTCTCAGATATCAGCGAGATAATCGATCTGGTCTGATCCCGGCCTGCCGCGGGGCGGGAAATAAGTAAGAGGATAAGAACGGAATAAAAAAGGCGGCCCGAAGGCCGCCCTGCAGGCATTACGAGTCCTGCTGCGGAGGGAAGTCCTCTCCGACCAGGTGTCCGATGTCGCGGTGCAGGAGCTCCTCGCTCATGCCGTTCATCTCGATGAACCTGCGGAGGTTGGTGATGCTGTCGATGTCGATCCTCATCGTGCCGAGCCCGATAAGGTTCTCATGCACGTAGCTTACGGCGCAGTCCATGCTGATGGTGAGCGTAGCGCCCAGATGGATGTCGATCCTCACATGGGTGCCCTTGCTGAGGTCAAGCGGCGTCTCGGAGACGGCCAGCACGCCCATCAGCGACAGATCCTTGATCTGGACGTTTACCTTGTTTTCCCCATAGGTGGCAAGCGCAGGGAGATCGCAGATTATCCTGATGAAGCGTCTCCTCTCCTGCATGATGTTTTTTGAGTCTAATGCCATGTTTTAGCTTTCCTGTTCTTTTCCCGCGCCGCCCGGTGACATTTCCGCCCGGCGCATTTCCGGCTGGAATCAGCCTGCGTTCCCGTCCGGCTCAGCCTTAGCCTGATCATCCTTCCCGAGCGGCTTACCGCCGAGATCCTTTGGCCTGGAGACCGTCTGCCTGGCTGAATCCTTGATCAGATCATCTATGCACTGAAGGATTGCCATAAGGCGGTCTTCCAGGGTAAACCTGGTGTCCAGAATCGGCCCGAGCCTGTTCAGGTCCTCCCTGAGGTCCTTCATCTTGGCCTCGTTCAGCTCCTCGCCGTACTTGTCGTCGAAGCTCAGGATCAGATCGGTGTTGTGCCTGATTCTCGGGATTATCCTCTGCGCGATCGCAAGCCTGCGCCCGGTCGCGTTCTCCATCACGGTGACTATTCTGGGATAGATGTCGAAGTGCCCGCTCGAGAGGTAGTCCATCAGCTCGCCGCAGAAATCCTCGACCTTGGTATAGGACGGAGGGCAGTCCTCGACGCCCCTGACCCTCAGATCGATAAGCGTCATGTACTTCTTGATGAGCGATTCTCTGTGGTCAAGCATCTTGTCGATCCAGGGGTGCTTTCCTGCGACCAGAAGCCGGATCTTGTTAATTCTGGTAAGCGTCAGCATTGTGGGCTCTCCGTCTAATTCTTTCAGGAGAATTTAACCGCTTTTGGGCCGCTTTGCCATATCACCATGACGTTTTTACAACGGGGATCTATTTTTTGCGGAGTTCTCTCGGATTTATGACTCACATGTCTCATTTTCAGTGAGGCAGCGACAGGGAGCCGCACCCGCGGAGTATTTTTTCATGAGGCCGGAGCAGCATGGCAGGGCGGCATTTCCCGCCTTATGAGCGCCCTTTTCCCGGCAGTGCCGGAGCGCTTTTTGGAAATTCTGTGAAGTTAAGCATATAATGATTTTGGGGTATTGTCCCGGCGCGGCCCTGCCGTGCCAGGGCGATTTCTCAGCCAAGACAGTGACTGCTGTGCTCAGCCCGGTTCCCCTGGGCGTCGTTCGGCCCGGATTCTGTTTGCTTTTCAGCAGAGTTCTGTCAGCCCAGTGCTGATGAAAGGAGCTTTAGCCAGTATTCAGGTGCCCGGTTAAACCCCGGCAGTCCGAGGAAGGTTCATTAATGGCGCGGGTATCGTATCCGTGCTGCTATTAGTTAATTCCAGGAAAAATATGATAATCGGTATCCCTAAGGAAAGTCTTGCGGGAGAAACCAGAGTCGCAGCGACGCCTGCCACCGTTGCTCAGCTTATTAAGCTGGGCTTCGAGGTTCACGTCGAGAAGGGCGCTGGCGATCTGGCAAGCTTCAGTGATTCTGCCTACACCGAGGCAGGAGCCAAGGTTGTCACCGCCGCTCAGGTCTGGGCTTCTCCGCTGATCTACAAGGTCAACGCTCCGTCTGACGCGGAGGTCGGCAAGCTGAAGGAAGGCACTGCCATCGTAAGCTTCATCCGCCCTGCACAGAACAAGGAGCTGGTTGACAAGCTCGCTGAGAAAAAGGTTACGGTCCTCGCCATGGACATGGTTCCGAGAATTTCCCGTGCCCAGTCAATGGACGCGCTCTCGTCAACCGCCAACATCAGCGGCTACCGCGCCGTAATTGAGGCTGCCCATGCGTTCGGCCGCTTCTTCTGCGGCCAGATCACCGCTGCAGGCAAGGTTCCTCCCGCAAAGGTTCTCGTAATCGGAGCCGGCGTCGCAGGACTTGCCGCCATCGGCACCGCGCACTCCCTCGGAGCAATCGTCCGCGCGTTCGATACCCGTCCTGAGGTTGCCGAGCAGATTGAGTCAATGGGCGGCGAGTTCCTCCGCCTCGACTACAAGGAAGACGCCACCTCGACCGACGGCTACGCCAAGGTCATGAGCGCCGGCTATATCAAGGCGGAGATGGATCTCTTCCGCAAGCAGGCCGCTGACGTCGACATCATCATCACCACTGCCGCTATTCCAGGCAAGAAGTCCCCTCTCCTCATCACCGCTGACATCATCGAGCAGATGAAGCGCGGCTCAGTCATCGTCGACATGGCTGCCGCAGGCGGCGGAAACTGCGAGGGCACGGTAAACGGCAAGGTCGTTACCACCAAGAACGGCGTCAAGATGATCGGCTACTCCGATCTCGCCTGCCGCCTCCCGACCCAGTCTTCACAGCTCTACGCGACCAACCTCGTCAACCTGACGAAGCTGCTCTCCAAGAAGAAGGACGGCAACATCGACATCGACTTCAATGATGTCGTCATCCGCAACATGACCGTCGTCAAGCAGGGCGAGGTAACCTTCCCGCCTCCGAAGATCTCAGTATCCGCCGCTCCCAAGAAGCCCGCGGAGACCGAGAAGAAGGAGCCCGCCAAGGAGGCTCCGAAGGGAACCAATCCCTGGATCAAGTACGGCCTGCCTGTTCTCGTCGTGCTCTTCGCCCTGGCAGCGCACTATTCGCCGTCAGACTTCCTTGCGCACTTCACCGTTTTCGTCCTTTCCTGCGTCGTAGGCTACTATGTGGTCTGGAACGTTACCCATGCGCTCCATACTCCGCTTATGTCAGTAACCAATGCGATTTCCGGCATTATCGTCGTAGGCGCCGTTGTTCAGATGTTCAGCGGTGACGCGCCCGCAGCTGTCTTCATCCTGGCATTCCTCGCGATCATGATCTCGTCGATCAACATCTTCGGCGGATTCACCGTGACCCACAGGATGCTCAAGATGTTCAGAAGAGACAAACAATAGGAGTCCAATTAAATGTCACAGGGTTTAGTTACAGCGGCCTATATAATCGCTGCTGTTCTCTTTATTTTGGCCCTCGCGGGACTGTCCAAGCAGGAGACCGCGAAGCGCGGAAACTGGTATGGAATCGCCGGCATGACGATAGCCCTCATCGCTACCGTATTCGGACCCCATTTCCAGGTCAGCGCAGTTGTGCTCATCGTCATCGCCATGATCATCGGCGGCCTCTTCGGCGCGTTCCGCCTTGCGATGAAGGTTGAGATGACCCAGATGCCGCAGATGGTCGCCCTTCTGCACAGCTTCGTGGGCCTCGCTGCCGTTCTCGTAGGCATCAACAGCTTCATCATCGCCGATCACAACATCGAGGTTGAGGCCCAGATCCGCGACGCGGCAATGCCCACCATTACCTGCAAGGTCGATATGTCCAGGCAGGAATGCGAGAAGAGCATGAACATCCAGAGGGCGAAGATCGCTGAGGCCCAGGCCAAGTACGCTGACAGGATCAAGGCCGCAAAGGCTGAGACTGCCGCTGAGGCATCAGACGAGCACGCCAGGAAGGTTGTGCAGCTGGTTGAGATCTTCCTCGGAATCTTCATCGGCGCCGTAACCTTCACCGGATCCGTCGTCGCATTCGGCAAGTTCGCCGGCTTCATCAAGTCAGCTCCGCTGGTCCTTCCCGGCAAGAACGCCATCAACATTGCGGCGCTTGCAGTGTCGCTTCTCCTGATGATCGGCTTCCTTGCCTACGGCCCGAGCGGCACAGGCTGGTTCTGCCTCATTCTGATGACCCTCATCGCCCTTGCGTTCGGCTGGCACCTCGTCGCCTCCATCGGCGGCGCAGACATGCCGGTTGTCGTATCGATGCTGAACTCCTACTCAGGATGGGCGGCAGCCGCTGCCGGCTTCATGCTCAACAATGACCTCCTCATTGTTACCGGCGCGCTGGTCGGCTCCTCAGGCGCGATCCTCTCCTACATCATGTGCAAGGCCATGAACCGCCACTTCATGTCGGTCATCCTGGGCGGCTTCGGCAACAAGCCCCAGGAGGCAGGCGCTGATGAGGTTCAGGGCGAGATCCATGAGATCAAGCCTGCCGAGGTTGCTGAGCTGCTGAAGAACTCCTCCAGCGTCATCATCACCCCGGGCTACGGCATGGCAGTCGCAAAGGCTCAGAACGCCGTTGCCGAGATGACTGAGAAGCTCCGCGCCAAGGGCGTCAAGGTCCGCTTCGGAATCCATCCTGTCGCAGGACGCCTCCCGGGACACATGAACGTCCTCCTTGCCGAGGCCAAGGTTCCTTATGATATCGTCGAGGAGATGGATGACATCAACTCTGACTTTGAGGATACCGATACCGTACTCGTCATCGGCGCGAACGACACCGTCAACCCGGCTGCGGCTGAGAACGAGAGCAGCCCGATTTACGGAATGCCTGTCCTTGAGGTCTGGAAGGCTCGCAACGTCGTAGTATTCAAGCGCTCGATGAGAACCGGATACGCTGGCGTGCAGAACCCGCTGTTCTTCAAGGAGAACACCCAGATGTGCTTCGGCGACGCCAAGGAAACCGTCGAGAACATCAACAAGTCGCTCTGACAGCAGGCTTAGCTTCTGAATGAATGGAATCCCGTCCCTCACCGGACGGGATTTTTTTGGCTCAATCACATTTTCTGTGTGATCGCTCGTTCCTGACATACTCCTTTCTGCTGGAATCGATGATTTTGAGGAAGAAATATTCATCGTCTGGATAACCATATCCCTGTCGTCTAAGAGTCTTAATCTTGTTGTTG
>JAEEGL012122116.1_pt1 | contig 55100 bp, 54 predicted proteins | sample 9134231 | NCBI WGS metagenome assembly JAEEGL01 (sample SAMN16246548, study PRJNA631951) | gut metagenome | biome: gut microbiome; feature: rumen; material: fiber-attached | host: Bos | place: Iran: Karaj | collected 2018-10
TATGAGTGTGTATAAAATAGTATACATTATTCCTAAGAAGGAGGCTTTTAGATGAAAGTAGCGATAGTATATGCCAGTGTACACCATAAAAACACCGAAAAACTGGTAAACGCCATTGTAGCAAAGCATCCGGATGTAGATCTTATAGATGCCACTAAAACTGTCCTAAAAAGCCTTACAGCGTATGATATAGTGGGTTTTGCTTCTGGAATCTTTTATACAAAGCTGCATAAATCCCTTCTCAATTTTATTAATGAAAATCTTCCTGCACACAAGAAAGTCTTCGTTATGTACACTTGTGGTAAGGATACTCCTGCTTATCTAAAATCAATAGAACAGCTTATACAGGCTAAAGATGCCATTCTCGAAGGCCATTTCTCCTGCTTAGCATACGATACCTGGGGCCCATTTAAGCTAACCGGAGGTCTGAATAAAGATCGTCCAAACGAAGAAGATATCCAAAAAGCCATAGAATTCTTCGAAAATACCTGCAAATAACCCATATTTAGTGTAATTGCGCGCTAAAAAGTACCAAAATACGCTATATATAGCGTACTACTTATAATGTACGTTCTGTCGACCTGAAGGGTTTAACTTCTGGAAGATTTTGAGTTTAAAAAAAACTACCCTAGACAGAAAAAAGAAATATTAAATCCGCAATATCTATGATATAATACAATGATTTATGAACCCTGATAAAGCTTTTGAAATTATAAAAAATACTATGGTCGAGCATAACAATGCTGTTGAAAAAAACACTGATGATATTTTAAAGATTGCAAAAGATTATTTTCAGGAAAATAACAATAAATTAGAAGGTTTTCTAAACACAGTTTGTTTACCCTATTCAGAAGTTAAAAAAGAAACATTTGAAAAATACAAAATAGATAATAATCGTTGGTTTAACTTTTTTGAATCAATTTCTGATAAATGGTACAGGGAGAACTTTCATACTGATATTCTTTATACCATATTGAACCCTGAAACCACACAAATCGGAAATAAACTGTTTATGCAAGAATTTATTAAATTTCTAGAAATTCCTAAAGAGAAATTTGATTGCGAAAAAGAGTTCAAGGTTATAGAGGAACAACCAACAGGATACATATATTGGACTAATAAAGATAATCGTAAACATAGAAAAAAAGGTTCGATAGATATTCTTATAAAAAATGAAACTCAGGCTATAATACTAGAAAACAAAATAAACTATGCTCCAGATATGGATAATCAACTTGTTCGATATATGAAATATGTTGATGAAAAACTTCATATAAAGAATTATACAATTGTCTATTTGACTTTAACTGATGATAAAAACAAAAAACCGCCTTCACCCGATAGCTATGATTCTGGGTTTCAAAATTATGCAGAACAATTAAGAAAAGATAATAAAATTTTGAAAGAAGTATATGCAGTAGATGCTAAGAAAGGGTTAGCTAGAGATTTTTTACTTAATTGTTGTAAGAGATTAGAAGAGAAACAAAAGAATATTAAAACGAATAAGAACTCGTATAATATAGCAACAGTTTATATTGATCAATATTACATTTTATTGAATCAACTAGGAGGTATTGTATACATGGGAACAACAGATAAAAAGATAATAGAAAAAATCTTCTCCAGCAAAGAGAACATTGAGACTGCTATAGATTTTAATAATATCTGGAGTAATAAAGATAAGGAAGGTCTTAGATGTTCTGATATTCAATTAATAAATACAATTGAATCTTCAAAAGAAAAAAAAGAAGCTGCTAAAACATTTAATGAACTTTGGGATCGGCGTGCAGATGTTTTCTATTGTGTTGTAAATGATTTGCTGACAAAACAGATAGAAAAAATGAATATAGGATTTAACACATTTAATGAAGACAATGTTTCAGGTCTAAGAAAAGATTTTGGAGATTTTTATATTTGTTTCTATGTTTATGTACAAGGAAAAAATAGAGATAGTGGTATAGGTTTTTGGAGACATAATGCTTTGAAAAAAAAGTTTGAAGAAAAACGTCGCATTTTCAAAGAATTGTTAGAGAAAGCAGGGAAAATTAATGGATTTAAAAATGATATTTATTCAGAACAAAAGGACCGTGATTGGGTTTGCAGACAAATAGATTTTAATGAAATAGAGAATAATAAAATCCTGATTTCTGATTTAGTTAGTTCAATTATACTCAGATTAAAATATCTAGATAAAGAATATAGTAAGATTAGTGATAAATAAATTATTTTCCTCTCACCTTTTGATAGCATTATCATATATATTATAAGGTATGACAGATAAACTAGATTACATCGCAATTGATTTTGAAACCGCTAACACTTACAGAAACAGTGCCTGCTCCGTTGGACTTGTACGCTTTATTGATGGCAAGGAAACAGATTCCTGCTATACCCTAATCCATCCCGCCAAGATGTATTTTATTCCTGAATGGACTGAACAGATTCACCATATCTCATACAACGATGTTCGTAATAAGCCCTACTTCCCAGAAATCTGGGATACGCTTGTTATGCCTTTTATTAATCAAACTCCTGGCGTGCCTCTTGTTGCTCATAACGGAAACTGCTTTGATATGCCTGTAATCAAAGGTTGCTGTGACTACTATGGCATGGCCCTCCCCCAGTTTGAATATTTTGATTCTCTGGTTATCGCACGCAAAACCTGGCCCGAAATGAAATCTCATCATCTTACAGATCTTGGCGCACATTTTGGAATTGAATATCTTGCACATGATGCCTTGGAAGATTCCCGAACCTGTGGACAGATTATAAAAATTGCTGCTGATAAATGGGGCGTAAATTCTGTGGCAGAACTCCTTCAAGCCTGTGGAACTTCAGCAAGGACATTCTAATGGAAAGCTGCACTACCCCCAACGCTCTATAACTCTCTCACAAAATGATAGACTTCTAAAAATATCATGCTATAATATGAGTATGAGTAGAAAACTAAGCGAAGTCGAAAAAGAACGCAACAAATTAATGCGTGAAGAAAGGCAGATTATTGAACATTCAAAAGCTGATTCACAGCTTGATGACCGTTGCTATGAGATTCTCCAGATTCTTAGAGATGTAGATGAGAACACTGAAGTAAAATACAATTCAAAGTATTTTGCAAAACACTTCAAGGTTTCGGAACCTACAATTTTCAGACTTATTGAGAAACTGCGAGGCATGGATCTTATTAAAGATAAGCAGGTAAACGGAAGTTATGCAATCAATACTGATTTTGAAGAAGATTTTTATTCAGATGATATCAAGAAAAATATTGCCCTTGTAGCAAGCTTGCGAGGCCTCCTTCAGCAATACAAAGGCACTCCCCTTTTTGACAGCGTAACCAAACTCATTTATTTTCTCCAGCCAGAAGTTGCAAAGAATGATGCAGTTCTTTCTTCAGGTCGTGTTATTGTCCCTCCACAGATGGAATTCAACATTGATGTCCGCAACTGGGATCGCGTTTATAGAGCTCTTAATTCAAACCAAAAAATCCGTTTCCGCTACACAAAATCATATACCAATCAAGACAAGCAGCGTATCGTTTGCCCATATCAGTTGATATTGGAAAACGGCACAGTCTATGTATGGGCCTACAGTGAATATGCAGAAGTCACATTGATGTATGATTTGAACTTTATGACAGACATTGTTATCTTGAATGAAAAGTTCAAGCTGCCAAAAGACTTTGATATAAACAACTACAGTGGTGGCGGACGACTCGGAGCTTTTGCCGGCGATGATATTGAAAAATTCAAAATCCGTTTCACTGGTTATGCCAAAGAATGGATCAAAAATCACAAATGGGCCGATGACCAGACTATGAAAGAAGATGATGAATCTACAACAATCACATTTTCTTCGAGCCAGTTTGAAAAGGTTTATGAAAACATCTTAAGCTGGGGCAGCCAGGCTCAACCCCTCTCCCCTGCCCGCCTTGTAAAACGCTGGAAGGATGAAATCAAAGCTATGGCAAAAATTGCAGAGGGAGGAAAAAAATAATGTCAAAGAAAGATTTTTCCAAACAAGTTAAACCCGTAAAAGAACCAAAGCTCACCGTCCCACAGATTATTGAATATTGTAAAAATGAACTTGGAATAACGTTCAATATTATGGATGAACAAAAGGCAACCGAGTTCCTTCATAAAAATAATTATTTTTTCAGGATTAAACAGTATACCGAAATTTGCACAGACAAAACAAAAAGCGGAAAATACAACGGACTTGATTTTGGTCACCTTGTTGAACTTTCGACTATTGATATGTTCTTGCGAAAGCATCTTTTAAAAATGACAATTGACCTGGAGCACTATCTCAAGGTAAACCTTGTTAATGACTGTCAGACAAATCCTGACGATGACGGCTATGGAGTTGTAAAAGCATTTTTTGAAAAATATCCTTATATTCAAAAAAATGTTGCTAGCGGGAATAATTTTTCAAGCTACAGCGGTATGGATATAGAACAGTGCCTGGCATTCCCTGCTGTTTGGAATATTGTTGAGCTATTAGGCTTTCATGATTTTACATATTTCTATACATTCTATTACGATTATTTTCATTTAGACTCTGAATTCCAAAGCCATATAGATTCAATACGTCGTATAAGAAATGCTGCTGCTCATAATTCCTGCATGTTATGTAATTTTAAACCAGGGAAATATCCTTTTGATACAGGAATATCTTTTGAACTTGCAGGAGCCAAGCTAGAGGGAATTGCACCCGGGACTATTACAGCTAATCTCAAGATTCCTCTCATAAACGACTTTGCTGTAATGCTTTCCGTTTATACAAGACTCATCACATCTCCAATGGTAAAACAGAAAACCTTTGAAGAAATAAAAGAGTTTTTTGACGGCAGAATGATTTACCACAAAGATTATTTTGAAAAATTTACAAACATCAAAAATGCATACCATTTTGCGCGAGCCCTGCTGGATTATTATTCATAAAGCTTAGACTTATCCCTCCACTCCCCCGGATAGTAATACTCTGTATCATCGCATATACGCTGCAGAATCTTATACGCAATATGAATCGGCACCTGCGCCAAAATAGGATTCGCATACATTTTCCGAAGCTCTTCCGGAGACATTGCGGGCTCTTGTACAGTTTCAACCCTAGGATGATTTGTTCCTATAAGCGGATCAACTCCCCTTTGCTTTTCAAGCCGTTTTCTTCTGATTTCTGCATTAAGTACGGCATATCGTTCAATAAGCAAAGGATCAATGTAACCACCGCCAACGCTACTTACTGCTGCAACTAACATATTAATACCTCAGATTAAGTATAAATCTGGGGGCTATCATTTGGTGATACAGTTTATAAAATTAATCATCCGGCATTCCAGGATTTTCTGGATGAAAATGTTTCTTGTGTTGAATAGTACAGTTGAAGGCTTCAAAGTCATTAAAATTGATGCCCTCATCTTTGTAATCATGCTGGCAGTAACTACCGGTCAAATCCATTCTGATAGCAGTTAAACAGGAAATATTTGCTTCCAATGAATTCAACTTCGCAATATTATTAAGCAAGTCTGTCGGATGAAGATACAGAAACCGGATACGCTGCTCATCCTGCCGCTTAATCTCATGATGCTTATTATGAAAAATAATTTCCATAACACAAGTCATGTCATGCCAGGGCTTTCCGTCTTCATAGTCGTAACAGAGAATTGTTTTAATATCGCGCGTCATTTCATATGGAAGAACTTCCAGATCTTCGCCGTCGAGAGGACTGCCTCCCATCTTAATCCCGTATTCAGTTTCCTGCTTGTGAGTGTATGGATTAAGCATAGTAATACCTCTTATTTGAAACTTTATAGTTCATACAGAAAAAGTTGCACATATTGTTCTTGTGTTTTCTCTGATTCTTTTGGAACAATTCGTATTTGTGGGACAACCGTCTTTCTATTCGTTTCAACCGAACTTATTGATCGACCAACCGCAAATCCTACCATAAAACCCATAAGGGTCAAAAGAATCATGAATGTTGTTCTAATAAATAGAACTTCGCTTTTTGTTTTTTTTGACATAGAGCTACCTCCCAATAATTTCCTTGTTATGATAATTATGAGTGCTATCATTTGGTGATATTTCTGGGGAAAAGACTACTTTTCCCCAGAAATTATTCATTTAGTAATGATGTCATTTTTATTGCTTTTATTTCGAGGTAGATTATCTTTTAATGTTTTGAAAGCATTTGATAAATGAGCATCCGTCTTCTTTCCAGATTCTGTATTCATGAAAAGAGCTGTTCCTATTGCGCCAAAAGCTGCTGTTCCAATAGCACCCAATAAAATTAAGATTCCGGAATTGTTTTCGTTAGACATAAAGAACCTCCTATCGAACGAAATGGATTATTATAATCCATAAATATTTATATAATTCTGAATAAAATCAGTTTGCCAACTGGCACTATTACCAAGTTCTGGATGATAACCGTTTACGATAATTTTATTTGAACCTTGATAATGGAAAATCTGAATACCATATTTTCTTCCAGAATCAGAACAATAAGTATAATCTTGTTTATCTTGAACTTTGGTATAATCCCAGTTTTTGTCTGGTTCAATTGGATTCAAGAAAGAGCAATCCCATGTATATCCATAGAAAATCAGATTAGAATCAATGGATTTTAACTGCTCCTTTACAACAGGTTCCCAATCTTTTACTCGAGAAAGATAATTTTTATCTTTAACATCTGATTGAGTCTTCCAGGGAGTCTTACTGAGATTTATCCAGCAGATACAAGATAACCCTTCCCTAACCTTTTCTAAAGTTAGATTCTCAGAATAAGGAATACTATGCATTATTGCATAAGCCATTGCTGCAACCTTGAGCCAGGTTTTATTTAAACCTTTGTTATATTCATCTTCAAGATTAAGTATAACATCTGCAAAACAAAAATCTCCTCCAATTGGTGATTGTGTTTCTTCATCCCATGCATCAAATGGTTCTTTTAAAACCACCATCATCTTTAATGGCGATTTTTCATAAGCTTCCGGGATAAGAATTCCATCTTCAATACATCCTCTTAACAATGGGTATTTGATTTTCTGGTACATTTCTACCCTATTGAATTCCTTGCTGATTCTACTCATCATCTGAATCCCTCTCGATCAAATCTGGATCATCATATGAAATCTGAGATTCATATGAATCATCCTCTTCTGTACTACCATCAAAAAAAACTTCAATCTTGCAACCATTTAAAGGCAAGTCCTTGTTATTACATTCGAACTTAAGTCCGAAAACTCTTTTTTGCTTTTTCATAAAAAGCCTCCAGTAAATAATATTTACATTCATTTCTTTACGAATGTATGATTAGAGTATATAATTTAGAACTGCAAACTATATGCAGAGCTAAAATTATTTTTTTTTAATTTTTTTTCTTTTTTTGAGAGGCTAAAAAATGTATGGAAATTCAAAAACAACAGTTAATAGATTGTATCGTTTATATAAAATTCATCAGAAGATTTCTTCTGGCTCAAATCCAAAAGCCGAAGAATTAGCAAGAGAAATTGGTTGTGGCATAAGAACCATTTATGATGACATAAAATATATGAGTACGTACGAAAAAGATCCAGCTACAGGAAAGATTACAGGACTTGGAGCTCCTATCGCAAGTTATAGACATGGAGGTTATTATTATTCTATTCCATGGAGATTTCCTCTAGAAAATCAAATGTTGGATCTAAGTATGCTCTCAACTGCTAAACTTCTTCTTTCTCATTTTGAAAACACACCTTTATATTCAGAAGTGGAAGAATTGCTTAATAAAATATGTAAAATACAAACTGACTCTCCCCTGCTTAATAGAATTGCATTGGCTCCTACTACTAATACAACGCAGCCAATCAATACAGAAATCTGGAAATTAATATGTAATGCGCTTTCAAATAATCATGTATTGGAATTCAGATATTTGAATAATGATTGGGATCCTGAATTAAAAGAAACTGTCCTTCATGTTGAACCTTATCAATTATTAATTGATGAAGGGAAAAGTTTACTGTTCGGTTTCCTTAGGGAAAAAAATGCAGTTAGACTTTATAACATAAATCTAATGGAAGACATTGTTGAGACTAGAAGTACATTCGAGTTACCAGAAAAATACGAATTCAAATATCATACAGGGAAAAGTCATTTTGGTGCTTTCACAAGATATGCTGAAAGACAATATAAGATTGCATTTTATGAAGATGCTGTACCAAATATAAAACTAGGGAATTGGGCGGATGATCAAGAATTTATAGATGATGTGGATGAACAGGGCTATGAAAGAACAGTTGTTACTTTTTCTTCTGCACAGGATATGCGAGTTCTTGATTGGGTTTTCAAAAACAAAGCTTATGCAAAACCTTTAGCGCCAGAATCCATTGTTGCTCGTTGGACTTATAACGTGGCTAAAATGGCTGAAATGGCAGGGCTGGGAATTGTGGCTGATCCAGAGTTACTCGTAAAGGCTAATAAACTAGAGCGGGAGGGAAAATAATTACCGTGGGGTTTGAAGTCTTTGGGTATCTAAGAAATTTAGACTGATAGTTGTTCTGTACAAAACCATATTTTATTCCTTAATGAATTTAATTGTTTGAGCAATATCACAACTGCTATCCACCATTTTATATTCAGGAGAACCATAAAGAACGTTTATTTGAACATCACCAACATCTTTTGGATCAAATAAGAATTTGATATTTGGCTTCAATTCTGGATTATTTTTTATAAAGAATTTATAACAGGTCTCGTCTAATGAATTTGATTCTTCAGTATAATAATCTCGTTGGATACCACCATCATATTTATATGAAATATTATCTGTATTTGAGATTTTTAATTCTACTGGTATAAGGATTTCTGGCGATTGTTGTTGCTTTGAAACTTTTCTTATTTTATTTTTTAGTATTGAGGTATTCATTTCGATTGTTAATTGAACTTCTTTATTAGATGAAAATCTAGGTAAGAAATGTTTGCTTGCATCTTCATTTTCTGGAATCCCATATAAAATAGTTCGTAATTCTTCACCATCACTTTGTGAAAAAATGAAACTAGTTTTGACGTTAATATACTCATCGACTCTATTTGTTATTAAACGTCCCGATAATTTAAATCCAATAATTCCACCAATAATGGCAAAAAGTAAAGCCGAGACTTCTAGAATAGAGAAGAGTCCTGATTCCATAATAATATCATTTATTATCGTGTAATATAGTAATTTTCCAATTGCATAGCCTACTAAACCGCCTATAACAATTCCTCCAAGAATTAAACCAATAGTGCCCATGGTACTGCGTTTTGCAGGAGTTGCTGATTCTTCTAACTGTTCAAGATATGTTGCCTGCTGTTTCTCATAAACAGATGAATAACTTGTATCCTTTCCTTTGCATGATGAAAACAATAAAACAAGAAGAAAAGCTATTGTCATAAAACTAAAAGATTTTTTCATTTTTCCCTCTGAATTAATTTGAATATATTAAATGGAAATCTATTCCATTATAGTTATTTGCTTTGTATTTTTCTATAAATTTATCAGTAACAAAAATAGGACAAGCTTTTATTGGAAGAATAAAAGCTTGTAATCCTTCTAATTTCTCATTATAAAAAGAATATTTATTTATATTCATAATATCTTTGGTTCCAGAAAAATATTCTATAGAGGAATCTTGATAATTTAACGCATCAACAGTTTGAGGAATTAATAAGGAGTAGCCTTTTAGCGCTTTTGAAGTAATAAAACTACCTGCATCATAAAATAATTCTTTTGCTCTTTCTGAAAAGACAAGAAGCATTGAATTTTCAATTACTGTTATATCACCCAGTAGATTTCTTTCTTTTGTTGAAAGGCAAAAATCTTCTTCTTCGAAATTCCTATAATTTTGACTTATAAACTGTTCTAATTTATCTAAGGAACTTGTCATGAAAAATTGATAATTATCTGAAATTAATGGTTTATATACATTCATACAAGCTCCTATAGCAACCATGATGGAGTATTTGTCATCATTTCATATCTAAACTTCGCCAGAACTTTAAAAACTTGTTCTTTTGAATTACATTTTAACATTCGTTCATATAATGCTTCCAGCATTTTTGTATCATTCCCATGAACAGTATTCCATTTAAATGAAGAATCAGTAATGGCCTTATGTTTCATTATGTTTAATGTCTTACAACGCAATTCATCATCTGGTAATAAGACACAATTATGAGGATCATTAATATCTATCTTGAATTTTTTTAAAATTTCACGGAGTTTATCTCCAAAGTCTCCAGGGACATCATTCAAAGTTGGGACAATATGATGAGCTTCTGCATATCGAATTTTTTTAATATTATAATATTTGTAAAAATTTCCTTTAAGTATTTGTCCATTCCCTTCTTTCCCAAGTTCTAATCCAACATATTTCCCTTCTTTAAAATCACAAGATAGGAATTGCTTCCAACAATCTTTTATAACAACCTCCATTTCTTTACCTTGAGCAATTAATCCATCTCTGTAATCAAGAAGTCCAATGATTCTCCCATTTTCCCTTATATAGCCATCTGTTCCTTTTCCCTGATTTTCAAGAACCCCTCTCCAATCTATATTACGTTTTATTCCATTAAAATCATAAGTTTCACCTTCTGCTGTTATGTAAAATGAAAAATCTCCATTTTTGAATTTTTGACATGGAGTACCAACGGGTTTACTACCTTTGGCTAGATATACTTTATTTGTTGAGGGATCAACAACATATTGAATTTTTCCTTTAGAGTTTAGGACAGGAATGCCTTTACTTAATTCTTTTGCAGACTTAAACCCTCCTGCAATTGCGCCTGTAATAGCGCCCCACATAAAACCATCTGCAGAAGCTTCAATAGCCTCTTTAAATATTTGTTCCTTAGGTTCGCCTTTTATAAAAGCTAATGTACCAGAGATAAAAGCATCTATTGCTCCACCAATAACGGAACCTGTGATGGCACCATTAAAAGCTCCAGCAGCAATATATCCAGCGGTAGCAAGAGGAATTGTACTGGCACATAAAGAAACAACACCAGTAATAACAATAACTGTTGTTCCTACCGCATATTTGCTCAATACTTTTTTCCAATTTACTCGATATTCTGCTGAAACTGTATCATTAAAAATATCTGAGTCTGTTTCATTTCCTGTTATTGTGAGTACTGTAATTTTATAGTTGGTTAAATCAATCCCTTCATAGTAAACACCATTAATAACACTACCACTATAACTGATTGGATAAAGGAGTTCTCCTTCATATTCAAAAGGCTCGATTGGAGTTCCAGCATAGGTAACGGGGATATTTTGTTTTCCTGAATATGAAGTACCTGAATAGGTAGCAGAAAAACTTAAATTGAGTTCAAAGAGAATCAATAAAAAAAATGCAATTAGTCTATTTAATATGGTTTTATTCATTAATAAAAAAATGTCCTCATTTCATTTTTTCTTCCAAGATAGAATTAATGGTAATACTATAGAACTAATATTTGAGCTGGAATTTCTTGAAGAATTATTGATATCATCATCGCTATCATTTAAGTCGTCGCCTTCGTTATAGCTTTCGTCACTCTTATCATAGTTCTCATCTTCGTCATCACAATCACCAGAATCGGTATCATTATCGTCATTATCTTCGTCATAACTATTTTCATTATCATCATAGCTATCATAATCACTATCGTTGTTATCTTCATCGTCTAAAAAACTAGTGATTTTTTTGTTTTCATCTTCCCAATTAAAAAAGCGCCAACTTGGATGATGAATTCCAAGAAGTGGAATGGAAGTTCCATCTTCTAGTTCATAGCAATCATCCCCATTATAACTTGGTGACATGTCCCAAACTCTACCACCCCACATTATAATATAATCAGGTCGTAATTCTTCTAGAACCTCCCAGAAAGAATCTTCAGAATTATTATAATCTTCATCATACCCAGAATCATTCCATTCTGGAACCGCAGTTTGAAGATAATTATAGAAGGCAATTGAATTCCAAATTCTTCTAGAATCATCTTCGTCTGTATAATTACCATATAAAGCACGTTCAAACTTCTGAAATGTCCCCATCCATCTTTGCCAATATGAACGATTAAGATAATCATTTACAACAGAAGATGTAAAATTTGAACATTCTTCATATTCGAAACAACCTCCATCTATTCCGCAGTTTGAACAATCATCTCTTGATTTGCAATAATGACTATTTCCGATTACAAGAATTTTTGTTCCAAAAATTCCTCCATCCCAGTAATCATCTCCAATCCATGGCTCAAAATATATATTTCCCATTTTAAACTCCTCCCTTCATTATATTTTATCATAAAAGTAGTATTTCTCAATAAGTTCAAGTCGTTTTTTTCCGATGGTTCTGATCAAGGTCAAAAGCCTAATATTCTTTGCAGAGAGATTCGATTCATCGCCGTTCATAATATCATGGGCAATATCATAAAGCATAAAGCGATTAAAAGAATTGGGTACTTCTTTCTTTACGCGCTTTACAAGGTCAAGATTCTTGGAAAATTATGATAGTATTATTTTTTTTACTATCATAATTTGATAGCTTTGATACGTAATAATTTCTAATAGTTATTACCAGGAGGTTATTAATTATGGAAAAATTATTGAAAAAAGAAACAATAACTTTTCTGATTGCAGAAGTATTTATAACATTAGCTGCAGTATTTTGTATATTTGTTCCATTGTTTTCTGAAACACTTATTCTTACAGGTAGAAATGCTATTATAGGTTATGTGTTTTTTGGAATTTCGTTATTATCAACAATCATACTTTATTATTCAAAACAGCAATACAGACTTGCAATAATGTGTCGCTATATCCATGATTCGTTTAATCAATGGTGGTTCGACTTTGACAATTGTCGTGAAGCTGGTATTGTCTCAGCAGAAGAAACTGACAAACGCAAGGAAAAATTAAACAAAGTTATTAATTGGACATTTAATTTTTATTCTGTGACACGCATATTCATCTGGTTTGATATTTTAGCAAACATGGAAGATTGAGCAAACAATTTTATTAATCCCTCAAACATCCCACCGGAACAACATAAACACCATCTTCTCTTCTATAGGCAAACTTGCCGGTGCCAGTGAGAACCATTAAGAATGCCGGTTCTTTCATTTTTTTGGTGTCGATTTTAGCGCTGAACTTTTTTAGATTCTGTGCACCTTCTTCTATAAGGGTGTCGCCGCCGAGTTTTATTTCAATTAAGCCAAAAGATCCGTTTCGTAAATGAATTACAGTATCACATTCAAGTCCTGCTTTATCACGATAATGATATACCTGACCATCAAGACTTTCGGCATAAACTCTAAGGTCGCGAACACACAAAGTTTCAAAAAACAGGCCCATTGTGTTTAAATCTTTTATAAGATCATCAGGACCAAGACCTAAGCTTGCAGTTGCAATTGATGGGTCAATAAAATAGCGGGTATCGGAAGTTCGGATGGCTGTTTTAGAACGGAGATTTGGATTCCATGCCGGCATATCTTCTATTACAAATATTTTACGAAGGGCATTGGTGTATGCATAAACAGTGTCTTCGGTAAGAGACTCTGCATCGTTGGCAATAATATCATCTCTGATCACTGTATTTGCAATCTGAGTACCTTGATGACGTGCATAAGATTTCATCAGCCTTTTTGCTCTTTCGGAATCTCGTTGAACATTATCGACTCTAGAAATATCGGAATTAACGATTGCATCAAAATAATCAAAAGCTTGTTCCAAAGCAATATCGTCTTCCATATCAATTGCTCCAGGCCAGCCACCGCGACAGATTAGAAACGCAAGTTTACCTAAGTCATCAAGCATATTTTGGGCAAGGATTTTTTCTGGCTGTTTGAATAATTCTTTTAAACTGATTTCGCCAGTTGATTCTCCTGACTCAAACAAAGTCATAGGACGCATTTTTATCCAGGCAAAACGGCCTGTACCAGTATGAAATATTTCATTGTTATCTGGAGGAACCGCAGAACCAGTAAGAATAAACTGTCCCATTTTATTTCTGTGATCAACTTCAAAGCGAACTGCATCCCATAGTTTGGGAGCAATCTGCCATTCATCTATCAACCGTGGAGTTTTACCTTCAAGAAGTTTTGAGGGTTGTATATCTGCTGCGATAAGATTAGCTCTAACATCTTCGGGCTTTGACATATACAAAATACTTTTGGACATCTGTTCTGCAGTAGTCGTTTTACCACACCATTTAGGTCCTTGAATGAGAACAGCGCCCTTCCCTTTTAGTTTACGAGCGAGAATATTATCTGTAAGTCTTGGTCTATACATATTTATATTCTACATCCCATTTGGCGTTTTGGCAAGTTTATATTTGGCGAATTGGCTCTTTTTTACTTGGCGTTTTGGCTGTTTTTCATTTGGCGATTTGGCAATCTATATATTTTTTTACTAACATTATTTAAATAATCCAAACCTTAATATTGTATAAAAGGATTCCTGACAACCTTATGGCTACCACATTCAGGGCATTTAGCTCGTTTGACTTTTTTGAATAGATCGTCAAAAAGTTTGGGGCCACTTGGATTTGGGCCTACAAATGTTTTATGACATTTTAAACAAACTAATGGAACTGGTTCTCCATAGCGTGGTGGCATAAAATTACTTGGCATATAAATATCCTCCTTCAAACAGACATTAAAATAATAATTTAAAAATACAACCTCAACAAAATCGGCTTTATAATCCAATACACTGTAATTGTGTAAAAGGTAAATAATCCTGCAAACAAAACAATTCGTTTCCAAAAGTTTTGAATAAACAGTTTTACCAGTTCATTCAACCGTGGGATTTCCTTAAGTGCGTTGAACTGGTACGCAGCAAGATCTATCCCGGCATAAGTCAAGGTCACCAAGGGGTATTTATCTGTGATAAACTTACTGATTCCCTTTGAAAGACTTTTTTGTTTTATAACGTTCTTGCTTATCGCCAGAGTCGCCCAACCGTAATTCTTGCAATATAAAATCACGCGAACTACCCAGAAGATAAAGGCTGCCGCAAAGAAAACCAAGCTAATCCATTTAGAAACATCCTTTCCAAATGGCTGCAGAATCAGAATCAGAACCCCTACAACATTTATGGCAAAAGTGATTGCAGCATTCATCAGTGTTTTTTTATAAAGCTGATGGAGTTTTGTTTCTATAAGTTCATACGCAGAGTTCAGGGTAGCCTCAACTACAGTTGGGATTGCAGCATTTACCATTGCTCTTCCCAAACCAGAAAGCCGGGCCCCTACCCGCTTTAAGTATTCAGACATTAATTAAGTCCTTTGAATTCCTTGTATGTTTCAAGATCAGCCCTGAATCCGTTTATACAAAGCGTAATAATTCCCGCATCATCCAGGTAACCAACAAAAGGCATAAAGTCAGGAATCAAATCAATCGGTGCCAGTACATACAAAAGCGTTGCCGCAATTGAAACAATAGTACCGATTGGAACCTGAGTATACTTCTTGGTAAAGAAATCCTTAAGCATGCAGAAGAACAGCTTCACATCCCCCAGAAAGCCTTTAAGATTTTTGTCATTCATTTTATTCAGGATAGTTTCTTCGTTGTCGAAAACTTTGTTCATATCGTCTTCTGAATATGTTTTGTTTTTGAACGAATTGAATTTTTCGTTAACTTTCTTTGCTTCCTCTTCGGTAAGCTCCTGCTGTTTACCTCGTCTAAAACCGAACATGACTTTGTCCTCCTAAATAATTAAAGTTTACTATTAAGAATCTCAATTTCCTTCTGCAATTCTTTAATCTGGAACGTAAGTTCATCAATGTTTTTCTGGCTTCTTCGTTCGGATTGGGTTCGTTTTTCTTTTTCTTGTTCACGGACTTTACCCATTGAATCTACAATGATTCCAACAATGACATTCATAATTACAGAGGCTGCAATAAAACCATAAGAAATAAAATATATCCATGCGACTGGGTAAAGTTGAACAATAGGTCTAGCAATCTGACTTACCCATGAATCAAAAGTTAGGATTTGGCATAATGATAAACAAGAATATCCAAGATTGCCAAAGAATTCTGAAAATTCTTCACCAAAAACATTTGTTCCAATTATTGCATAGACATATGTAAACAAAGCTAAAAAGCAGAAGGTCCAGATAATACCCGGAATTGCTTTTACCAATCCTTTAAAGGTTGTTCTAAGATTCGAAACATCATTTACAAGTTTTAATGATTTTACGACCTTAAGGGATTTTACAGTTCTTATGACTTTTATTGAGCGGAAAACTCTGAATACCCTGAATGCAGAAAAATACGGCAATGTTGAGAACACAGAAACAGCAACAATTAATAAATCAGAAATATTCCATTTGTTCCAATGAAAATATTCTTTTCCATCCTCTTCACTTATTCTGTATTCTCCAAAGAATTCTTTGTTGAAAACAACAAATTTAAATAATAATTCAAAGATGAATACCCAAAGACATATCTGATCAATAATGAAAAGAACATTCCCAAATTCTTGAGTTATTGTTTTTGATGTTTCAAGTCCTAAAGAAATTGTGTTAATGATAATAATAAAAAGCATCGAATATTCATAAGGAGTATCTGCATCACCATCAACATAATTTCTTAGTTCGTAGAGTTTTCGTCGTACTTTGTAGTTCATAGTAAATTAATTATTCAAGTATTAAGTTCAAAATTTGGGCTATATTACTAAAGTGCAGGAGAATGCTTTCCCTTATTAGTACCATTTGGGTGTCTTGAACAATTATAAGATGTAAGACTTGATAATGAAGAATACTTTGTTCCACAATACTTACAAACATACTGAGACTTTTCAGATCCTTCATAAAGTTTGTGTTTTCCCTTATTGGACCCATTTGGATGTCTTGAACAATTATAAGATGTAAGACTAGCTACTGAAGAGTATTTTGTTCCACAATATTCACAATAAAAATTTGCCATTTTAGACCTCTTTATAATGGATTTTTAATCCAGCACATTTTATCTAGCTCAATAAAATTATATCACGCAAATAAGCAATTCGCTAATAAAAATTTGTTTTCTTCTACCACCTCTCACCCCTTCATCCCACAAACCACCGCAACACTAAGCACAGTAACCGGTACTGTCCCCAGCACCGCATTCCACATGCCAAGAAAGCTCACCTGCTCCAAGGCCTGCCACACAGAAAGCCCGTTGTATAACACTTCAACAAGGCCGCCTCCAATCATTGAAACAAGATAGATCAATACAAGCGCTTTTACATTTCCTGCAAGAAATCTTGAAACTCCATCCATCCTGCTGCAATAATCAATATCGGACCGGATTCGCGATTTTTGTTCGGAGGCCTGGTCGGCGGTGATTTCGCCTTTTGAAAGCTGGTTGTCTACATCGTAAAAACGTTGTGACATTGTATCTAATGAAAACTTAAGAGCAATTGAGGTTGTAGTACCAACTCCCCTTTTGACCAGAATCACTGTACCAATCAAAAAAACCACAGCAACCACAACATTAACAATCCAATTAAAATTGACAACTGAAATATACTTAAAAAGCACGCTTCTATGCATACTCAAAATGGTTCTTGTAAATGCTATTGCAACGGCCAGAATCCACATAGACAAATAAAGCAGAACTCTTGGCAGCGTCACAAAATCCTGGCCATGTTTAATAGTTAAAATCAAAACACCAAACGAAAGCACCCACACAATGGCGTACATGATATCAACCATAAGAACTGGAATTGGCACGAACAGCATGACCACAAAAACTACAATGGCCGGCAGAGTTATTCTCTGAAAAATAGTTTTATTCATTCACCACCACCCCAACAACAGGATAATAAAGCACCTTAGCCAGAACTTTTTTTCCGGCTGCGACCAATGCCTTTTCATAGCATTCAAGCTGGCCTTTGTATTTACCGGCGTGGACATCGGAGTCTTTGTTAATCAGATTATCTCTTGTACATGGGGAAGTTTTATAGTCTACCAGGACACAACCATCCTCTGTTTCCCATACAAAGTCCATGCTTCCGGTTACTATCTGGCCATTTGGGAGCTGATGTTTGAATGGTAATTCATGATATTGTTTTTTGGCTGGACCGTAGTTCTGGGTAAGCCATGCGGTCAAAGCCTCCCACGATGCCTTGATTTCTCCAGTATTTGGAAGATTACTTTCAAAACCGTAAGCTTTTACCATATCTGCAATCTGATCATCAGTCTTATGATCTGTTACACAGAAGATGTCGTGAATGCAGGTACCAAGAGCTGCGGGATCATAATTATCGTTTTTTATTACGGTAATAGGTGTGCCACAATCAATAGGGTTAACTGTAATCTTATCTCCTTCAATACTGCTTGGACTCAGGTTTCTGTCCAAAGGATTTTTGGCTGGCGTACCGGCCAGTTTTACAATTGTATCCTTTTCTTTCTCGCGTCCATATTTAATGTTAATATCTGCATTTGGAAGACGATCAGCAAAAACTCCTGCATTAAATAAATCACAGGAAGCCTGAGAATAATCACAAGTAAAATTAAAACCCATTTTTGTAAATGCATCTAATGGTTTTGGGTTTCTACCCTTTCCATTTAATGCAAGAATAAGCTTGTCTCTTGGGCGGGTCATAGCTACATAAAAAAGTCGCTTCATTTCTTCTGTCATTCTTGCTTTTATTGCGGTATAGCGGTCTGTTTGTTGAATCGGCACAAGCCATTCTGGAAAGGCTTTCTTAAGACCAAAAATATTTGGAAGAACACTTATTACAACTTCCGGGAAAAGCTCCTCTTTTGAAGGTGCTTTGGTCCTTATAAAATGTGTTCCAAAATATTCACGCTGAAGCATTCTATGTTCATCAGAATAATTATATTCACAACCCAGAACAATAACTGTTTTCCATTCCAGTCCCTTTGATTTATGGTATGTAAAAAATTGAACACCATCAGTTGCGCCCGACACAGAAATATCTTGAGTTTTAATATAGTCAATAAAGCCGGTTATAGAACTTGGTTCATGCATGAAGGCACAATAATCTTCATAAGCTGGAGCCGCATTTATAATTGCATGAAGAATCTTGGTAGAATCTGCAATGTCATTAAGCTTATTTGCAACATTGTATAAATCAAGCTCAACAATAAGTCCCTGGACCATGGCCGAAATTGACTGCAGTTTATAATCATCTCTGATTTCCAGAACCTTTTTTACCAGAGGAATATCATCATAAAACATATCACCTTTTTCATGGTTGGAATTAAACTCAAGCTTGTCATCTATAACCTTTTCAATTCTGTAATTTGGTTCGGTTAAGAAAGCAATATGCGCTTTTGGATAATCGGCGCGGGCATCTTCAACAAGCTGAAGAATTGCAATCACAAGTCTTACTGTATCCGCACCAGATAAGGAAGCTTCGGCTATAAAAACCGGGACATCATATTCCCGTAAAGCATTTGCAACATCTTTAAGATGATCATTGTTTTTTGCTAAAACAGCAATATCTTTTGGTTCTTCACCTTGATTTATTAACTCAACAATATTAGCAGCAATATTCTTAGCCCGGTCTTTGACATTACTTTCGGTTAACCACCAGAATCCAACTTCTCCTTTATCTGTGCGTACAGGGTCAAGATGAACGTCTTGCTTTTCTTCATCTGTAACTTTATTAAAAACTTTTTCAAAGACGGCATTAGTAAAATTTACAATGTCAGGAACAGAACGCCAGCTGTTTCCAAGTATTTCAGTTGAACAGCCATCAAGCCCTTTGCTTTCATTGTCTTTTACAATATCCATAACAGATGTTGTGAGCTCTGTGTCAGAACCGCGGAAACCATAAATAGCCTGCTTTTTATCTCCTACCCAAATACTGTTATCTACAATTTCCGAAAGCTTATCAAAAATCTTTACCTGAATAGGACTACAATCCTGGAACTCATCTACAAAAACATATTTGTAAGTAGCCTTTATGTCGGCAGCAACTTCATCGTTCTGTAAAAGTTCATAAAACTTTTTTTCCATGTCGGCGTAGTCAATAAGATGATTTTCCCTTTTAAACTCTTCGTACTGTACGGACCTTTTTTCTGCAAGCTTAAAAATCAAATCAATATAATCATTTACAAGTTTGTGCACTTCTTCTGTTGCATATAAATTGCTCAAATCATTAAAAATTTCGTCTTTATCGTCATTAATTTCATCAAAATCTATACTGTTAAGAAATTCCAGAATGTTTCTGGCATATAAAAGTGAAGAAGCATCGCTAGTTTCAAGATTGCGTCTCTGGTTCTTAATTGCAACACTAATTTCTTCCTGCTCGTCAGATTCTGTAGCATCATTAGCAATTTCGGCCTTATCCAGTAAGCTTCGTAAGGTATCCTTATTCACCTTTATATGATGCTTTCCATGAAGGAATTTCTTTGTAACATCTTTTGAATAATTTATACTGTTTTTGAAATCTGAAATTGTGTAGTTTGTCGCATACTCAAAAATCTTATTCAAATCAACTTTCCAGAATTCAGAATCAGGAAGCGAAAACTCTTTTACAAAATCATTTAAGAAGGTCTGGTCATCTTCCTCTAAAAGATCTACAAGAGACTGCGCCATAAAAGTCTGCAGATTTTCGTCTGTGATGATGTTGAGCTTTGGGCTAATTCCAAGAACATACCAGTACTTAATAATAAGATTTTCTGCCACACTATGAATTGTTCCTATTAGCGCCTGGTCCAGACGGTCTGCCTCTGAAATAAGGTCATTCGCATAGAACATAGCTTTAGCTTTTTCTTTGAACTCTGCGGCGGCAGCTCTTGTGTATGTTGTAAGAATTACATTCTCTGGTTCAACAAGCTTCTTTTTAACGACATCAGTCAAAATCTGGGTAAGAGTATAAGTTTTACCACTTCCTGCACTGGCACTAATATACTTTACATTCTTCATTCTAAATCCCCCTACCTTCTGCTCTTTAAGAAATCAATGTTCTCATCCGGATATGGAAATTTCTTAATAGTTATCTTATTGTCATAGTCAAATTTATAGTCCATAGGTAAAAGCTTTTGTTCTTCATAAATCTGGTCATAACCAAAGCTTCCTTGCTCCATTCCACTTGTTTCTTCAAGCTTTCCTTCAAAGATCTGGTCCTTACGATATTCGTATGTATTTTGAATTTCTTTAAGAAGCTTTTTGTTTTTCCGATCCGGCATAATGTACATTTGTTTAAGATGTACATTACCCTTCAATTCTGTGTAAGAAATAAACTGGGCATCTGGCATTACAAAGTAAGCAGTTGCAATAACTGTTGCTTTCATTTCTTTTTCAACCAGTTCTTTATATAAGGTAAGTTGTACAGATTTATTCTCTATGAGTTTATTCACATATTTCTGCGGGTATGACCATTTAAAATCAAAGATATAAAGATTATTATTGGCGTCGGCAAGTATCATGTCAACAAAACCTTTTATATCAAGATTATCAAGTTTACCATGTTTAATAACTTTTCCGTCTTCTTTTTTATAGCCAATTTCCTTTTCGCACTCAACAACATGCAGATTATTTTCAGAAATACATTTCAACAATTCATCAAGACAGATTCTTAACTGTTTCTTAAATTGTCTGAGCTCTGCTTTGTTATCTTTTATGAGAAGAATAGCACCTTCTGCCTGAACTGTTTCCTTAAAAACCTCATCAAACCTGTTGTCAATCTGAGCCTGAATGTATGAAGGAGTTCCGCTACCCTTTACACCTTCTTTTGGCTCAAAAAGAATCTGAATGATTTTGTGAGCTACCTGTCCTTTTACAGTAAAAACATCTGATAATGAATCAACAGCATTTGCAGAAAAGCGGACAAAATTATTTACAACATAGTTCAATGGGTATGGAATTAAATTTTCAAGATTTGATGAACTCTGATGATCCGGCCATTTTTCTTTTATATAATCAGTTTTTGTAATCTGAACAAATTCCTGTTTGCTTTCCATTCGATTGTCAACTTTTTTGACAGCTTTTTTCAAAGATTCATCCAGCTTCATTTGCTTTATAAAAGTCGAAAGACCATATTTTTCCAATTGAATATAAAGAGGACTCTTAGGCGCAGCAGCAGAATCAATTTTATCAATTATTACAAGAATAAGCTTTTTACTCGTCTTGGCAAAAGGAGTAAGCAAAATATTTTTAAGATAATTACGCTCATGTTCCTGTGGCCACAAAGGTAAAACATCCTTAAACGCCTGGGCCTCTGCAGGAACCAGAAACGAATAAGTAAGCTTTGGAGAATTGCCGCAGTTGTAAAAATCACACCACACAGTTTTTTCGGCAGCATCGCAGAAGTCGGTGTAAGAAGTAACAACTTTCTTGGAACCTGCCTGAGCCCTATACTGAGTCATAGAATGATCTGTCGTAAATGCAGCTGTTATTTGTGCAATATCATCATAAGGAATTGTGGCAGATCCAAGATTGTCTAAAAGAGTAAGAAGATTTTCTGCCTGAGTTGCAACAAAACCAAGCTGGTCTACAGCAGAGTTATCATTGTCCTCACTCGAAAGTTCTTTATAACACCAGTCGCGAATATTTTTTATAAACTCTCTTATTACAGAAACTTCAAGTTCAGACTCTTCAAAATAAGGATGATTAATATCTGGAAGAAATTTCTGAATATTATCTTTTGCCTTAGGATAGTCTTTAATATAATCGTCAATAAATTGTTTGCAGGAATCATTGTAAAATCCGTTGGTATCACAGATACACGAAGCAAGTCCACTCCTAAAGCCTGGCGCCAAAGGATTCGGCGAAGTATTCAACCACTCCACAATATTATAAACATTAAGCGGGCGTTCAAAAATTGTAAGGGCAATATTCAAAAGCTGGGCAGTATGAGGAATACCCGTAACCTCAGAACCGCTGAGCCTCTTACCTTCAAGCTTCTGCCAGTTATCAAACTCTTTGTTTTCGGCATTAATCCATACATCAAAATCCCCGGCATCAAGCAGGCTCAAATATTTTATTGCTTCATCGCGCTCGGCAAAGTTCCAGATTTCAAAGGAGTCGTCGGCCGGGTCCAACTCAACGCCCTTTTTTCCCTCTAAAATTGAATAAACTTTTCCAATGTTATTATCAGGAAGGTCAGGACGCACAGGCTCAATAACTACACCGCGCGCTTTAAGGGCCTTAAGCAGACTAACTTCAGCTGGGGCAAAATCCTTGTAGTACTCTGGAACAACAATTTCCATATCAGGAAGCGGGCATCCACCTTCAACCTGTTTAATCAACTCAAGCAGGGCCTCCCCGTCAGATTTATCGCCAAAAAATTCTTCTATACCGCAAAGAGCCTCCATACGTTTAGTTGGAGCCGGAGCAGTCTTAGTCCATCCACCAGCCGCAAGAGTGTCGCGCCATTCAAGACATTTTTTTGCAGTATTAAGTTCATCAACCTTAAACGAGGCAGCCATCACATTTCCAGGCACCTTTTCCATGTACTTTTTCATGGCTGCATAATAGTGTACAAAACGTGTTCCATAATCCGCAACATCACAACAAATGCCTGCGTGCAGCCTTATAATATCACAAAGTCCCGCAGTATTAACAATTTTAGAATCAAAGAAAACCGGACTCTTTTTAAAATCCACATAAGCACTGCCCGAAAAAGCCGGATTATAGAACAATTTCATAATAAAACTCCTGTTTCAATTATAACACACATTTTAGTGAATATATAAATAATATAAGGGAGAGCTCTATCATTTAGTGATATTGAGAAAAAATTTTTTTTGATGATTTGGAGGGGAAAGCGAGTTTTGTTCTCCGATAAATTCTAAATCGGAAACAAAACTCGATAGCGAAGCGTACCTTCCCCTCGGCCGCACTGCGTTGCGCCCTACCCCTTCCAGCGGGGACACCCCGCAACGCCCCGAATAATTTTTACTAGAGTTTAATTATTTTAAAAATTCGACAATCCAATTAATTCATCTAAATATTGTGAAAGCTTCTCGAAATATTCTTGAAATAAAAATGGTGGGTTGCTAAATAAATCAATATATAAATATGGATTCTCATCTTTAATTCCCTCTTGAGTGAGTAAATTAAAATTCTTAAAATCTATATTTTCTAATATTCCTAACAGTTTAGACTTATCAGATTTACTGATTCCTTTAGTTTTATATCCGAATTGGATTGAATTTTCTTCATTATCTTGTATTTGATAAAATAAGTCTATTTTTTCATTTACTGATTTAACATATATTTTATATTTTTGATCAAATAATTCCCAATTATATTTTTCCTTAAATTTATCTTGAAGAAATTCTTTAATAATTTCATTCCTTTTCTCCCAAAGTGTTATAAAATCATTAGCAGCATTAAATTTTTCCTTATCCGAAAATATTTCCTCAATCAGTTTCTTATCTGTAGACGACATATATGCTTCTCCTCCTAAATGTTCAAGTAATATTTTATATTGACTAATGTACATAATAGCAACATCGTAAGCTTCGGTTGTATTTGGATTTTGTTTTTTTTCATTTTCAAGTCGTGTTATGCAATTTGGTAAAAAAGTATTTGCAAGACTTTTCTCTTCATCAACAGCATACTCTTCATACAAAACCTTCTTGTTTTTATTTCTTAATAACTGAGTATACTTCTCATACTTTTTATCATAACTGTCTATTGGGGGTTTCTTGCTTGAATCATTAATTAAAGTCAGATATATAACAACATAATCATCAATACCAAGTACTTCCTCAACATATTGCATATATCTTACTAATTGATTATCCATGTCAGGTGCATAATTAATTTTGTTTTCGATAATAATTGCTTTTTTACTATTCCTTATAAGTAAATCAACTTTTCCTTTTTCTTTTGTAACTATGATATTATCATCACAATTAAAAGAAATGCCTAGAAATTTAACAAATTCTTGTATAAACAGTTTTCGTCCAATTTCTTTTGTTTCTGGATTTAGAATTGTGTAAAGAATATCACTATGAAAATTCTCCCTGTACCATTTGTCTGAAATCGATTCAAAAAAATTGAATTTGTTAGTATTATCTATATCATATTTTTTGTATATGAATGATTTATTTTCTGAATATGGAATACATGCGTTATATAAAAAAGAGCGAATTTCATCTGTATAGATTGAATTCTTTTCTCTTATAAGTTTAAGAATTAGATTGGTACTCTTTGATATTTTTTCTCTGTCACTCATTACTTTTGAAATTATAACATACAATCTAAAATTCAGAATGCGTATTTAAAAGTTACCACCATTCCAACCCCAGTTGGACGTTCCCCAATAAGAAACATAAACTGCGTCACCTGGAATTCCTAGTTCATTCTGTAGAATTTCGCATAACTTAGTTGTCATCTTGTCACTAGCTCCACTGTCTACATTGCCAAGAACTTTTACTTCTACATAAGCACCTTTTTCAAGCTTATTTCCGCCAAAGTACAAATCCTGGCCGTCCACCAGATTAATCATCAAATAAGATTCCGGCTTTCCCATAATGCTTATAGCTTTTCCAAACTCCGCTTTTAAAACATCTCTTTTTTCTGCAGGCAACTGCATAGTAACCTTGGCTTCGATCATTGGCATGGTTGGTTCTCCTAATTTTTCAATTTATCATTTTTTATTATACCATGACCTCTGTTATAATAAAACAGATATATCTATAAATTCTTCTACATAATAAAACCTTACCAGTTTGAAGTAATATTATTTATAAGAAGATAATCTTATAGATTTTCGTTTTATTATTTTATATAATTTTATTGTAATATTCTAAGGAGTTGTTTTATGGAAACTAATGAAGAAGATATTGAATATCTCGAGAATAATGTAGAATCAGATCTTATGTGGAAAGGTATAGGTGGATATTTTGATACATTAGGAGAAATTCTTTGTGAATTCATCGATAATAGCATCTCAAATATTAGAGCAAATCAGTTATTACAAAGTGGTATCACCATTACGATAAAAGAAAATCTAGATGATACAATTAGAGTTGCGGTCGAAGATCCTGGTACAGGAATTAAGAATTTATCAGAATCATTTAAATTGGGTAGCCAAAAATGTAAAGAAACACCTCTTAATGAACATGGTTTTGGGTTTAAACATGCATTAGCATCAGCAAATCCGCAAAATAATGATTGGGAAATACTGACAGAAACAGAAGAAGATAGAAAATCTGGTTTATATAGGAAAATATGTTCACCATACATAATTGGACGTCAAAAAGTTATTAAAATACATGAATCATGGCCAGGACAATACTCAACGGGAACCATCGTAATGTTTTCCTGCTCACGAACAATGTTTGAAACAATACGTAAAGGTATTTCTGGTAGTAGGACTTTTGATTCAATAATCAAAGTCCTATTAGAAGATTTAGGTTTTATTTATCAAGGTGTTCTAAAGTCAGGTGATGTAACAATAAAAATTCTTGCTATTGATAAACTTGGAAATAAAGAAATACATTCTATATCTCCTGTCGAACCCAAAAGTTTTAGTTCTACTGATCTATCAGATCCTTGGGACTTGGGTAATGGAGAAGTACAAGTCGAATTTCGTTATGGAAGGCTAGAAGAGAGTCCAAATAATTATAGGTATTATAAAGCAAATATGGATTCATCTGGCGTAGAGATCAGAATAAATGGTAGACTTTTAGCGCATAATCTTTTTAAAGAAATATGGTTAAATGAGAATCATCCAAAATATAATAGATTTCTTGCAACTATTAATCTAATATCTGACGATCCAAATAAATTACCAAAAACAAAGACATCAAAAAATGGACTACGAGAAGGCGATCCAAGATTAGCAAAGTTATTTGAATGGATTTCTTCGACATTACCTCTAAGAAGTATTCCTGTAAATGATACACCAGATGAGAAAAAAACAGAACTAGATTTATTTAAACAATTAAAAGAAAAGAAAGAAAAACATTTTAGAGATTCTCATCCGACGGTACTTAATGAAATGCCGGCTTATGATTCACTTAAACAAGACATTAGAATGGACTTATATTTCTCTAATAATGGTGAGATTACAATTTATGAAGGTAAAAAAGACAAAACAAGATTACTAGATTTATACCAATTATTAATGTATTGGGATGGATATGTTTTTGACAATCCAGGGGTTTCACCTAAAAAAGGAATACTCATCTCAGCATCACATCCTGAAGCTATGCAGGAAGCCATTAAGTATATAAATACTCTTAAAGATGCAAATGGAAATAAATATAATATAGAAACCAGGACTTGGGCAGACGAAGATATTAATTATCCAAAAGGTGTTTTATCTTTTGATTAACTCAAAATAATCGTAGAATCTTCTACATATAACGAGATTTTTTATAACACAAGTTTAAATTAACGGATGAATAATATTCTGGTTTTATAGAATATTATTCATCCGTTTTTACTTAGACATTATCAGATTTTTCTGCACGCAAGTCTTCAAGTTTTTTTAGCACAGAAGGTGCGTTTTTAGTTATCTTTTTAACAGTAAAGTCTTCAAGCTTATTGTCACAAGTATCCATCTGTCCATTTGAGCGTTCTAAAAGAGTAACAATTCCCTCAAGCTGTTTAATTGTGTCCTTAATTTCCTGAATAGCCTTATTATGATTTGTTCTAGCTTTTTCGAAGGAACCTGCTAAACCTTTTTTAAAGATTTCAAGGTTTTCTTCGAAGTTTGTTAAATCGCGCTCTTGGTTTTGCATTATCATGAGTTCACGTTTTGCATCAATAGTTTTTAATGCAGATGTACGTAAAATCTGAATAATAGGAATGAAGAATTGTGGACGAATAACAAAACCTTTTGGAACAATATGTGAAATATCAACAATTCCATCATTATATAAGTCATTGTCTTCTTCCAATGTACTTACAAGTATTGCATATTCACATTTCTTTTTATTTCTGTCAGAATCCAACTTCTTAAAAAAGTCTTCATTCTTATGTTTTGTTTTCGTATCCTCATCCTGATTCTTCATTTCAAACATAATAGAAAGAACTTCAATTCCATCAGGGGTTATTTCCCTATAAATAAAATCTCCTTTTGAACCTTCGCTAGCATCATTATCTTTACCAAAAGTAGCATTAGGAAACAATGGACGAACTCTATCAAAAGAAATGGAACAATGCTGCTCAAGATTTTCACCAATCATCTTAGTTGATTGTTTTTTACGGAAATCCTTAATCTGCTGAATTTGCTCATCCTTAAGCTTAATTTCTGTTTCAAAACCAGACTTAAGAGTAGAGATTTTCAATTCGTGTTCTTTATTTAATATTTCAAGTTCATTCTGGAGTTTCAATACTTTTGTTTGTTCGTCTTGAACTGCAGACTTTACAGCAAGCTCCTTTTCTTTTTCTAAGGATTCATATTTTGTCTTAAGAGTAGCAATTGTCTTTTCAGATTCGGCAAGTTTTGTAGTAAGTTCTGCATCTTTCTTTGTAGCAAGTTCACTGAGTTTTGTTTTCTGCTCATTTTCTGCAAATTTGATTTTTTCTTCTGCAGCAGCGATTTCAGCTTTATAATCAGCTTCCTTCTTTGCAAAAGTCTCTTTTTCTTTAGCAACTGCAGTCTCAATTTCCGAATCTTTCTGCTTAGCTAAAAGCTCTGCTTGTTTCTTAAGTTCTTTTTCAAACTCTTCATTACGGATTTTGTTTGCGATTTCATCGTAAACATTCTGTTCTAATGTGATAGAAGTACCACATTTAGGGCAAGTGAATTGCATAAGCAAACTCCTTTAACATACACCCATAGACAGAATTCTAAATATTTGTTAGATTAACTGTATATAAGCGTAATGCTTGTAATTTTCTATTCAGTGCCATGCTTAAACTTTCTCAGGGTTGGGGCAGGCACTTTTTTTTATTTTAAAGGCAACGCCTTTTTAATCTTTGTTAATCACATATTTCTGAATTACAGAAACAAATTTTGTTAATTCATCGTAAAAATATATAACCTCAGTTTCTTCAATATTCTGTTTTCTTCCAAGAAAATCCTTCTTAAAATCTCTATCAGAAGCATGTGCAATTATATTCCTTCGTTCACTTAAATCTGTAATAACAGGTCTGAATTGTGCAATATCATTTGGAATATTACCAACTTGCTCAATCACTCCAATCATTACAAGTTGGTCAATTATTGCCTCAAACTTCATATATGAAGAGTATTGCAACATATTAGAAATCATATTTGCCATATCACGTGCATTTCTTCTTCCATGATATACATCCTTCAAGTTACCTAAGGTTACTTTATAATCACGAAAAGAAACTGTTTCTGGCCAATGAGGATGATTATTGAACATTTTAGTGATTCCATACTTGGAAACCTCATGCATATATAAATCAAGTGCACTTTCCATTAATAAAATTTGTGAACGCAAAAGTTCCTGCAAACTTGTTTTTATTGTGTCGTCAGCGTTTTCATCTGAATAAAGCTTCGCATATATATTTGAGAGACCTTTGATATCTTGCATTGCTTCGTCAAAACGACCTTGGATCCTATCGATTCCTTCAAGTTTTAGCTCAGGAGCCTCTCTCTGTTCTTTACTAGAAACCTTGCGTGAATTAATATCTTCTTTTGAAAAATCATGTTTTGCCATTCATCGCCCCTTAATTAAAACTGTTCGATGTTTGGCCATGAACCATAACGATGTTCGATATAACCACGACGAAGATTTTCATCATTACGGACACCATTGTATTCAGCTAATGAGTATAATTCTGTCTCTCTTCCTTCTGGTTTTAATTCTGTAAACCAGACTTGATCTCGACGTATTAAATTCTGGTCTAATAATTCCATATTATGTGTTGTAAAAATTAACTGGGATTTCGAATCTGTATTTTGATAAAAGAAACGTAATATTTCTTTTGATAAGGCTGAATGAAGATGCGTTTCTAACTCATCTATAATGAAGATTTTGTTTTCTGAAATTACCTGCATCAAAGGTGCAAGCATATCAAATATAATTCTTGTACCATCTGATTCATCATCAATATCGATTGCAAAATCTCCGTAGTTTAATTTTATTTGTAAATCTGTTATTTCCTCTTCACCTTTTTTTAAAAAATATGACTTTAATTCTTCTGGCATGTCTGATGGAAGAATATCTTCAGTAAATTTCATCTTCCTATTTTCAATTTTTGCTTGAACATCTTTTAGATTTGGACAAATTTTTTGAAGAAAATCTATATATGTTTTTTTATAATTCATATTATCTTGCAATTGTTTTGCTGCTTCTTCAGTCCAATCAATAGTATGAACCTGCCAGATAATAATATCTTCATCAAAGAAAGAAAATGCATCCTTTACAGGTTCTATTTTTGTTCTATCGTTAGCTAAAGATAGTAAGAGTTTTTTGTCGTTTAATTCTTTATCACAATACCCAAATTCATTTTTATAATCATTACCAGACTCAAATACATTGTTTTCTCTTTCGAAAACTGTAATCATTTTTTTTGATTTCTCTACATTACAAAAATATAGATTTTCTTCGTAAATCTTCTCTTTTGTGTATGAAAATTCATAAAAAAATTTTTTCCCATTCTTTTCAAACCATAATGAAAAATGAGTTGGGTTATCTTTGTTCAACTTATGTGGCATTGCTGGAAGTTTAGTTTTTTTGCTTGCTTTATTTTCATTGCTATTACAAACAATTTCTTTCATTATCCAAATAGCCTTTAGTAATGTTGATTTCCCAGATCCATTTGGACCATAAATTTCAGCAGATTTAAGAAATTTCTTTCCATCAAATTCAACAAGATTTTCTTCAAATTTTTTATCAGAAGTTGCTTGCATATTAAAATCCACTTCTGTATTAATTGAACGGAAATTTGAACATTTAAATTCTAAAAGCATATAATTACCTCTTGTTATTAAAAAATATAACTGTTAAATACGAAAAAGTCAAGTCTTTTTGCGGATATTTCGCAAAAAGACGGGGATAATTTACTTTTCCTACTATTTTTCTTTTATATTCTGCGGTTTTTCCGCAATTATTACTACAAAAAACAAATAACACCCTACCTTATTGTATAAGTCTTTCAATCTTATCCAAAATCAACTGATCTGCAGGAAGCCAATCTACAGAACGCAAAGTTTCTTTGGTTAACCATTTAGCAGCTTCATGTTCAAGAAGTTTTAATTCTCCAGAAACAATTGAGCACAAAATACAATGCATAGTTAGATGGAAGTTTGGATAATCGTAATCCACTACTCCAAGGATTCTTTCTGTTTTTATTTCTGTGGCAAGTTCTTCTCGGATCTCACGGACAATACAAGTTTCTGGTGTTTCGCCTGGTTCAAGTTTGCCGCCGGGGAATTCCCACCAACCTTTCCAGTCACCGTAACCACGTTGAGTTGCAAAGATTTCTTTTTTATTTGTTTGAGGATTCGTTCTTAGTATTACTGCGCCACCAACTATTACTTGCTTCATTTTTCAAAAATCTTTATTTCCTGCTGAAAGCTTCACAATCTTAGGCGAATATGGACTTATTATTTCATTCTCATCTGTACAAATTGCAACGATACCGCCTTCATATGAATCTAAGAATGCAGCTTCAACCAGATAATAATAATCGGCATGGAATTCATGGTTTGTAGAATAATTACCTAAGGCTTCTTTTAATTGATCCTTTGAAACAAGTCGAGTAGAAAGAATCTTTGAATTCCAAGGTTCAAGTTCTTCAAATTCCTTTCCAACTCTTATTTTAATATCAACAAGTCTTTTTAGGGTGAACCGTAGAAATTTAGCTTTGGATGTTTCATTATGTAATGTATAAACCTTACCGTCTTTTATTGCACGAAAATAAAAAAGAAATTTTGTTCCCTCTGCAATAGAATTATCATCCGTATTTTTAGGAAGAAATCCATTTTCCTTAAGATAGTTATAATAATCTTCTTTTACATACCCAACCATTGTTAAGTTCGAATTATCTTCTTGAACTATTTGTTCTGACTCTGTACTTGGAGCTTGAATAATCATATTCTCAAAATATGTTGCACGTGATTTCCTGCTTGCTTCATTTGCTTTAAATTCAATTATCTTTTTAATAAATTCTTTAATTGCCTCTTGTCCTGCATTTTCATTCCCAGGTCTAATTGCAAAGGCTCCAACTCCAGGAAGAATTTCATCATAAACAGATGACTGCTCATTTCGTTCCGGATTATTCTCATTTCCAGGATAAAGCACATAACTTCCTACAGTACGGCGGATAGCATCATTGTAAGTATGCATTTTAAGTAAATCACCACATTTGTAAGTATTTATAATTTCATCATTTTTCTCTTGAATAATTTCTTCTTTTTCTTTTTCTGATATTTGATTTTCGTTTTTTTCTAAGAATGCTTCTGAAATTTGTTGTTTATCTGCATTTATAAATTGAGTTAAATCTTGGATTCTATATTTTGCATCAAAATGAATATAAGAAACATCTCCAGCTTTGATAGCGTCGAATTCTTTTTTATGTTTTGATGAGAAAATTGCCAGTGTATAATCAGGACGAAACGGACGAGAATACGACCCCCAATAAACAGAACTGTTGAATTGTGACGGAGAAAACATCCTGTTGTAATATAAGTTTACAGTCAGTTTTTCCTGTCTAAAAATAAAGCTCTGCAAAGAAGGTTTTCCCTGCTGAAGAGAGATTGTTAATCCATTTGCATCACTTATAAATTGTTTATAAGGTTCTATATCGGAACTATCTTTATCTTTTCCAGAAATCTCATGGATGATTTTACGAAGTTCAAAGAAAAGCCAGTATTCATATAATAACGCTGTATTTTTGGCTTCTCCTATATACACATCATCTTTGCCTTTCCAATTTAATTTCAACGCCAAATCAATCATAGAAAATGCATTAAAAATCTGAGCATAACCCTCTCTTTTTTCCAAGACTTGATTATTTACAGGCATTATTGTCAGTTCACTAATATCATCAAAGAAAGAATCATTCAGAAGATCTTCAATTTGATTAAAAATCTTTGAGGCCTCAGAAAAATATTCTTTTCCATTTTTAGCAATTTCGACTTTGTTTATAACTTGCATACAAACTTCACTGAATGTAATTAATGCAAATTTTATGAATCGATTTGCCGTAGTATCATAACTGTCATATTTATGAATGGCTGCAACTTCATCTGGTATATAATCACCATCAGATGTTTCTATCCAGCCACGGCTATAAGTAAATGGATTTGTAAAGAATTTCTCAGAAGGAATACCTGCCCCAAAAGGTTTCAACTCTTCTTCTTTTACAAGTATTCGGTCTGGATTTCTTTTTATTGATGCAAAAATACTTTCTAAATTATCTGAAAAACAAAACTGACGAAGAAATATGAACTGTTCAAGTATATTAGATTCTTTAACTGAATCCTGTTGAAAACTTAAGGAAGTAGGACTTGTATAATCTAGTAGTAAAGCAGAACATTCTTCTGCAATAGCCTCTGTAAGTTTTATATAATCTTCTTCATAGGAAATCTTATCAGGAACAACTTCAAATTCTATTGATTTTCCTGTCTCACCAAATGAAATTAAAGATTTGCCCAGATAATTAATAAACTGAAAAATAATTCGGTCATTTTCTTTTTCTAATTTTATAAACTTATTATCTTCGTTTGTTATATGAGGATAATAATCATTGCTGCAATTTTCAATTTTACAACAGTATCTGATAGTTTCTTTCAAACGCAATGAATTAATATTGAAATCAGATTTCTTAAACTCAAAAAACTTTTTTTCGCATTCTTTCTCTGTTAGGTATAATGAAAATCTTTCTTCTGCTTTTATTTTAACATTTGTATCAATATTAGTTCCAGATGGATATATTATGGCTTTATGAGAATCATCTATATCTATTAAAACAGCAACAATACTATCCATAATTAATTCTTATTAAATAAAACTTGCATACTGGAACCTGTTTAAATGATCTTTCATCTGGCGAATTTTTATAAGACTGTTATTAAGCCCTTTTTCGTTACAAAGTTTCTCCAAATTATCGAGAAGTTCACCAATCTGTTTTCTGTTACCGTGAATCTTAGGAAGAATCTTTTGAAGAACTTGAACATCTGTGATATCTTTTGCAGTTGGTTTTATACTTCCTGCTGTCAACCAGGCTGCAATAGTATAAAGTTTGATTTCTTTTACAGTTCGATATGCAAATTCAAATCCATATTTTTCAAGTTCTTTATAAAAGGTTTCAAAAATTGGTTTCATTTCATTAAGAAGCGGATTAAGTTCATCGGGAATATTTCCACTTCTAACATCATTCGCAAGTTTCATAAAACCTTCGGAAACTCCCGATTCTGCCTGTTTAACAGACGACCCTTCAGATGAAGAAACAAGATTATTCAAAACATCCGTCATTTCTGGTTTGAACTCAATAACATTTGCACGATCAAGAACTTTTGGGCTGAACATGTAAGTAGTTTCATCTATGTTTACTGTACCGGTAACAAACAGGTTATTAGGTAAGACAATTTTATCTGGAATTGAAGATTTACAATCAGCATCTTTTTTATAAAGCGGAATGGGTTCACCAGATTCCATTGCACTTAAAAAATCCGAGAAATAACGTTCAACATGGGAAAGATTCATTTCATCAAGAATAAGGAAAAATGGAATATCAGGATATTGACCGGCAAGAAGAATAAAATCAAGAACAGGTGTAGATTGATATTCTTTTTTTAATGGGTTATAAAATCCAAAAATCTTTGTATTATCTGTCCAATCTGCACCTACAGGGATTAAGAGATGATTCTTTATCCCACTATCATTTCTTTTTTCCAAATAAGTTGCAAAATTTATTGAAACTCGAGTTTTTCCTGTTCCTGAGCTGCCTGTCAAGATAACAAAAGGTTTAGCGAGGAGAGACTTTATGTAATTGTTTTGAGTTGAATCAGAAGTAAATTTATTCATAAAAAATGTCTTTACGTCCGCTTTTGACAAACTTTGTATATGCTGATTTTTTTGCAAATTATTGTAATCTTCTTTGAAATTTTCTGCAAAGTATTTATAAATTCCAATTCCTTTTGAAACTTCCGTTGCATATGAAGAATTCAAGCCAGCATTTGAAATAATTTCATTAATCTTATAACCTTTCTTCAATATTAATTTACCAAATTTAATTCCAAATACATGTATAGTAACAACCTTCTGATTCTCTCCTGCAGAATTATAAGAATCTTTCAGAATATTTCCTAAATCCTCTATAGATAGATCTTCAGTTTCATCAGTCCTTATAAAATTGCTAATATCTATTTTTGTATTGGTCGGTAATTTATAGAAATGATTATTGAATTGCTCAATAAGTTTTGTTTTTTCTGAATCTTCTTTCAATGCAACAGAATCATACAGAAATTCATTTTTCCTTTTTAGTAAAACGAGATAATATCCAGCATGAATATGCTGCCTAAATAGAACAAAAAGTTTGTCATCATATGTAGGCAATGCAAATTGGATTTGATCAGCGGCTCCATCTCGTCTACCTCTTATTACGCAAGATAAAGTATTGAAAGATGTTAACGTTGAAACATCTGCGTTAAGATATATCAGATTTTCCTTATGAAGAACAATGGGGATCATTGTAATAAAATACTTTTTTAATGCATCGTCTTTATCACTATAAGTACAATTAAAATATCCTTCCGAGCTTAAATATGGAAAAATATCCATTTGCTCTCCAGTTATTGCAATATGAGTCTGTTTTGTAGTCCTATCAGAATCCCATGTATTTGATGGTTCCAATTTCTTCACAATTATACCATCATAATCATAACTAGATAAAAAAGGAAAAACTGATTTTAATTGTTTTTCTACTTCCGAAAATTCCATATTCTAACCTCTCTATAGATATTTTTTCACAATACTTGCAATGGCTCTTCCCAATAATGGGGGAACAGAATTTCCAATCTGCATATAAGTCTTCGTATATGCTCCTCTGAAAAAATAGTCGTCTGGATATGATTGAACACGAGCTGCTTCTCGTGGTGTCAATCCTCTTGCTTGGGTTGGATGTATATACATATTACAATCAAACTTCATATGTGCTGTAATTGTTTTGCAAACATTATTCTCCACAAGTTTATAATATTTATCTTTAAAAATACCACTACGACTTTTATAAGGCATAATATCTGCAATTTTTGGATCGTCAGACTTATCACCTTGATTCATTCTCCGGAATATTTCTATATCACGATCATTGTTATAACGAGCTTTGTGATTACATACAAAATCAAAGTTTTTGTTTTGGTTAATATATTCTATATATTCATTTGTTTGATTAAGCACATCTCTTTCAATAACAAATCCAGATTCTTGATTACCAACTTCGGTTGAATTCTTAACACGAGAAGCTTCTAATGGTCTTAATCCATATAATGCGTCGCCAAGAATGTGAGGTTGGATTGATTTTGATAATTCGAATATTCGACTAAAAATCATTCCATTATCTATATTTAGTCTATTTCCAATGTAAATTAATCGTTCACGATTTTGTGGAACACCATAATCTTTCGCATTTAATATATTACATTCAACTGAATATCCAATATTACGAAAATCTTCTTTAACTTGTTCCGCTACAGATAACATTCCCTTAACATTTTCCATAACAAAGAATTTTGGCTGAACCTTTCGTACTATTTCAATATAATTTTTATAAAGGTGGTTTCGTGGGTCATCTATAAGTCTTTGTCTATTGGCCATACTAAATCCTTGACAAGGAGGTCCGCCAACAATAACATCAATCGATTTTATATCAACGAGATTTTCAATATTATCAGCAACATCTTTAACATCACCAAGTATTATTTTATTTCTTGGAGTTTCTGGATGATTGTGAGCATAAGTATCAACACAACAATCCTGTATATCATTTGCAAGAGCCGTCACAAATCCTTCTTGTGTAAACCCTAGTGAAAGCCCCCCTGCTCCACAAAATAAATCAATCATTTTAAGAGCATCTTTTTTTACATTATTTCTACATTTTGTAATAAAAGAATTACAATATTTATTTACAGGGCAATTATTACAATCTTGTTTTTTTTCATTACAAATCGTGCTGAGTTTATAAAATGAATAATTAAAATCGTTATCTATGAGTACTTCACTCTGAATAAAATCCGCACGTTGGTTTAAATAATCTTCATCCGTTTTTTCTGTAAATAATTTAAGAACAAAAGAATTATCTGTTAAATCTGCTTGATCAATAGAGGCGTTTATAAAATCTGTTATTTCTTTTTTGTCAGATGCGAAGTTCATATTAATGCCACTCTCCAAGAGCTTCTAAAGTATTTCGTACTGAATGAGCAACTGCACGAGAAACATTTACTGTAACAGCATTTCCAAACTGTTTGTAAAGTTGACAATCGGAAGTTCCTTCGATAGAAAATGTATCATCAAAACCTTGTAAACGTGCACATTCTCTTGGTGTTAATCTTCGAATTCGTTCATCATCGAGATTTGCTATTTCAGCAATATGATGTCCCTGGTCTGAAACATAATTATCCTGACAAGCTCTGTGCATTTTTGCCATCGTAGCACAAAGAGGTCTGGCAATATCAAGATTTATTTCTGAGTTTGCTACATATCCACCAGTTCCATTTGAACAAATTGTATGTTTTATTGTATTAGAAAGATAATATTTTTCATTAACATTTTGTTCAAGTAATTGTGGCATTGTAATATTTAGATGTTGTTTTTCCGGGAATGAAAAGTCTGCATCTTCATTAGCAAAGCAAACAATATAAGTTCTATTTCGTATTTGTGGTACTCCATAATCTGCTGAATTTAAAATATCACAGAACACTTTATACCCTAAATCATCTTGCAGAATATGATGAATAGTTGCATAAGTACTACCATGATTATGAGTTTTTAACCCCTTAACGTTCTCAAGAATTATAGCTCGCGGTTTATGACCTCTTTCAATTCTATCGTTAATAATTTCCGCAACCCTAAAAAACAAGGTTCCCCTTGCTTCTTCAAAACCAAGCTGTCCCCCCATCAAACTAAATGGCTGACAAGGAAATCCTCCGATAAGAACATCAAAATCTGGAATATCTGTTAATTGGATTTCATTTATATCACCATGAACAATTTCATTTCCATAATTACGACGATAAGTCTCCACTGCATACTTGTCAAAATCATTTGCCCAAATGATATTGAATCCATTGTCTGTAAAACCCTTATCTAATCCACCTATTCCACTGAAAAGAGAAACTACATTCATCTTCTTATCCTATAATTGAATATCTGCCGATATTTGCTTAAATGCCTTTTCTGTCGGCTCAACTGCTATTTTTATTCCTCTCAGTTTTGCTGAGACTTTCTGAATTTCATTATCAAATATAATAATTTTTTGATTTAAATCATACATATAATCAAAACACTGACAGCATTTTCTGAATTTTTTAAATTCATCTCGCAATGCATAAACCCTGTAAACAGAATATCTTGATTCTGGTAGAGTTTTTATAAAATCAATTTCATTATCACTGAAAAGCAATGGTTGTTCAAATTTGAACTGAGTTGACTTTACATCAACATAGCATTCATCATCTATCGTGGAATACACAATAAAATCAAAAGGTTTTCCAGATTCCCGACTTCTGTTTACCCATTCAAATGAAGAAATTTGATTTTCTGATTTTTGTTTTTCAAGATAAATATTGATAAGTTCTTCTCCAGATCTTCCTGTTTCTTTATATCTTTTTTGAGCTTTTTCGATGTCAAAACTTTTATATCTGTCTGAAATATTTAATGTTTGAGAAACAATCTCTAAATCTTCTTGCAAATTTATTGACAATTCATCAATCTTATTTTCTATAAAACTGATTACAGATGTAAAATTAATCTGAGTTTCATCATAAACCGTATCTTCTGATGGAAAGAAAGAGTGAATTTTATCATAATCTGAAGAAGCATTATCCAAAAGCCAAAATAACAGTACATTATCATCAAGTCCAAACCAAATTAGATAATAGTTCCGATTTGGATTTTGTGCAGCAAATTCTCTTATCTTTCGAACAATTGTGTTTTCGTCTGCTGCACCAAGACGAATTTTAGGACTTCTAAAGCTACCGTCTGGATTTTCAATTCTATCAAAATCACAAGGAAGAATATCACAATAATTATTATATATTAAAATTGCATTTGTAGTATCTTCATTTTTCAGAAACGATAACATCCCCTTCTTCTCGTATAACCCAATGTGTGTTTGATGACTTGTTTCTCCTAATCCCAAGTCTGCTTCAGAGAGTTTTTTATAACCAATCTTTCGTTCTGGATGTAATGTAAAAAACATTGATAAATCTCCTTGAAATTATTTTTTCTCAGCATCATCAAGACGTCTGAATAAATGTGAAATTAAACTCAACAAATCTAAACAATCAGTTTCCGTGAAAAGACCAGAATCATGTAATTCTGAAATTTCCTCATGTGCAATGGGATTTCTTCCACCTGTCATAATCCCTGCTGATAACCACCGTTGTCCTTCTTCAATATTATCTATAGTGGAAGCATTGAAATCATCACCATTCTTTCTTTTATATTTTTTTGCAACCGTCAATATTTGTTTTGTTTCTTTACCAAATGCCTTATTCATTAAACCACAATCAGTATCTGACAATCCAGATTTTCGCTGTACTTCCAAAACATATCGTTTCATGGATTCTTCAAAAGCTCGATAAAAGTCTTTCTTTTGATAATCATTCTCAGATGCATTTTTTACATTATCATGAAGGTGTCTATAGTGATAATAAGTATATTCTGGGAGAAGCTCATGCAAATCATTCACAATATCTTTCTGCTTTTCACTTTCCAATTCGGAATCATTCACTACCGTATTTACAATACTTTCAACTCCTGACTTCACTTTAGGTGGTAATTTCGTGTACCATAATCCCACATCAATTCCTGTCTGCTTTGTAATTTTTTTTGCCCTTACTTCTTTTCTTTTTTCACGCCAGTCTCTTTCTATTCGATGCATTAAATCTTGTAGATTTTGTCTTAATTCTTCCGTAAGAGGTAAATCCCAATTCAGAGATTGTCTATCTGTAGATATAACATCTTCTTCCCTTTCATCTACAAAATCAATATTTAGCCAACCTGTAAAATAGGAATAACCATGACTTGATTCTCCTACACCGAAAAATTCTGGTGCATTTACTAATCTTCCATGAGCATATAAAGTAATACCCCTTAAATCTGGCTTTAATGGTTTCTCAGTCGCAAGAATTTCTCCTACAATATTATGTTCATTTAAATATTCAGAACTAATAGTTGCATCACAGGATACAGACCATTTTATTTGTGAATTTAGATTCTGATATTTTAATTTATCATCAATTTGTAAATTTTCATCTCCATTAAGAGAAATAAACACTTTAAATGTTTCATCGAAGAAATTAAATAAATTAGAAATACTTGCTGCAAGAGCTTTCTTGTCTATTCGCGATTGTCGTTTCAAGTCTTTTAAAATGATTATAGTTCCAATTTCTTCATCACTATCCTTTATAGAAAATTTTGGCTCATAATCAGTTCCCTCAGAACTAATGATATCATTCCAATTCATTGTGAATTTTGTAGATTTCCCAAGTTTATGAGTTTGTATTTCAATTGTATTTCCAATACCAAAGAACGCAAGCTTACCTAAACCTTTTCTTCCTGTTACTTTTCTATTTCCACTTGGACTCAAACCATTGTCATCAAATCTACGCTTTCGTCCAATTCGAAGAAATTTCTCATTTATTTCATGAAATGACATTCCCACACCGTCATCTTTCACGGAAATACTTTTATCATCAACATTATCAATAATATTTATATATACATTATGGGCATCTGCATCATAAGCATTTGCAATCAACTCAGCTATTGCATTTGGCAATCGAGAATACATTTTTATTCCAAGATGCTCAATTGTATGCGGATCAAAAGACATTCTTAGTTTTTCATCAGCCATTGTTTACCTCCTGCAAAAGGAGTCCTAGCCTACGACCATATTCAGGAGGAACTGCATTCCCAATCAGTCGAGCGGCCGTCTGTATATTTTTTGTAACAAAGTTATATTGGTATGGAAAAGACTGTAATTCAGCCCCTTCTCTTACAGAAATACATCTGTTCTGTTCAGGATGTCCAAAACGCCCATTTGTAAAACTCAAGAACTTTGTCGTTATAGTTGAAGAAGGTTTATCCCAATAAAGACGTCCGTAAACATCTCTAAAAGAATCATCTTTTCCAATATAACATTTAAGCTGCAAATCTGGATTATCTTTAAACGCTATACGTGTACCACCATTCTTTTTAACTTTCTTAATTCGCTGGATATTGATTGGAGCAAGTTTTCTTGTTGTATGATATCGCACAAAATTTTCATCCCTATATCCATCTGGGATTTTGGGGAACCTGTTTTCATCTCCAATTGCTTCCCTTACAGTTTTTATATGATTATCATGTTCAGGTAAATGAACTGTTTTATCCAACCGAGTCGCTATTAATGAAAATCTTTTTCTGTTTTGAGGGATACCATAATTCTTCATATTTACAACATCATAAACACAACGTCCATTTTCTTTGTTACCGTAGCCCAGTTCATCAATTTTTGTTAGAAAATCGTTCAAAATGGTTTCCTTATTGCTCATTATTCCTGGTACATTTTCAACCAAAATATAACCTGGACGATAAAACTCAATAAATTTTTCAAAATACAAGAGTAAATCTTTTGTTTTTCTTGATTTTTCTTTTGAAGATCGGATAATGCTGTAAAATTGACACGGGCTGCAACCTACAAAAATCATTTCGTCATCGTTTCGATGAACATTGAATTCATTCTCAAAAAAATTCAGTGGCAGTTTTGTTATATCGGCATTTATAAAGGTTGCACCATGATTATTAAACTCATACGTTTCTTTTGCTTCTGGGTCTAAATCTACACCTGCAATGACTTCTATTCCAGCTTGGATGAGCCCATTTGTCATACCCCCGCCACCGCAGAAGAAATCGATTGCACGCAAGATTATATCCTCCCAATTTTATAACTAAATAATTATAACTAAAAACCCATGAAAAGTAAAAGAAAATCTTACATTATAACATAAATGCATGTTATAATCTTACCTAACAAAACAGGTCATGGATACTATATCACCCGAAAACCGCCATAAAAACATGTCTCATGTTCATTCAAAGGACACAAAGCCAGAAAAACAGATTCGCTCTGCACTACACCGGGCTGGTTTTCGCTATCGTATCTGTGACAAAAGATATCCTGGAAAACCTGACCTTATCTTTCCACATTACTATGCTGTAATTTTCATAAACGGCTGTTTCTGGCATGCTCATGAAAACTGTCAGTATTTTGTTTTTCCTAAATCAAATACAGCATTTTGGCAAAAGAAGTTTACACGCAACAAAGAACGCGATGCCGAAAATCTTAAGTATTACCAGGAACAGTGCTGGCGTGTATGTACTGTTTGGGAATGTGCCATTCGTGGTAAAAACTCAAAGCAGAAAATTGAAAATGTCACTTCCCAGATAATTGAATGGCTTGAAGAATCAAGCGATCCAATCCTTGAAATTAAGGGATAATCTTCTACCTCTTCTCCAGTAATCTCTTCCCCAAGTAAATACCCTTCATCATCCATAACAAATCTTCGGCAGACCTTTTTCGTTGTTACCGGGGTTTCGTTAATTCTTTTAGCTTTGTCTAAAGCCTGCATGAGTTCTCTATGACGTTCTTCGTCTCTTCGTTCGGCACGGTATGAAGTGTCTTCAAAAGGAGAAATACAACAACCTATAATAAAAATGATTATTCCTAATGCTGTTAACATAAAATGCCTCCTTTTATGGTTCTATAAAAAAAATTATAGAATATCAAAGTGTCAAAGAACGGCATTTTGGAATTTAATATTTTACGGAATAAAATCTACCCAATCCAAAGATTTCATTAACCAGTCTTTAACTGACTGATGTTTCTTGATTGCTTTTTCTATATACTCCCAGTCATATATTTCTGGGCCATCTTGGATAGTCTTTTTAGTTTTATTTGAGACACAATAAATGTGTAAATCATCTGAACGCTTTTGCTTGTATTTGTTATATGAATCCTGATAAAGATTAAGTTTTACCTGAATATATTCATCTTTCTTATTTTTCCCGTTTTCGTTACGGCATATAATATCATAGTCTTTAAGGGCTCCACCTTTATAAGCTGGAACAAAGTAGCCTTGTGCCTCTTTTATTTTTGCTACAAGCGTTTCGAATTCTATTGGAGACAAGCATTCCAGATACTGTAAGAAATCTTTAACTTTTTGTTTCTTTTTTGTTCTTACATATTCTATGGCTTTTATATTTCCAAAATACGAATTATCATAACCATCTTCATCTTTTGCATTTTTCATATTCGATGGATCTATTTTCTTGAATGTACCTCGAGTGAGCCATTGATTTGATTTCATTGTTGCCAAAACAAGAGGGCATTTGGCTATTTGTTCTTGTTTTATTAATTTAACCGGGAACCCAATTACATTATCAATATTATTTTTTGGAACTTTAGAATAATTAGCTGGATCAACTGTATACCCTGACTTTTTATCATAAAATTTTAATGGTCCAGTTTTTTCGTAAATATATACAGTTTCTATATGATTTTCATTCTGACCTATAGAAATTAGTTTTGTTCCATCTGACTTTGAATCAGAAAATTTGGTAACAAAATCTTGTTGATCTTTTTTTGATTTATCATCTTTTAATTCATTAATAGTCTTTGTTGAGAAAATTGCAGCAAGCTGTTTTTCCATTATCCACTTGTGTACGGAATCAACATAAGGAGAGCAAGGGCCCTCTTTTATTTGTAAGAAATAATATTCATCCATAATTTGTATTATAAACCCACTTATTATATGTTGCTACACTTTGAAAAAATGTTTTAAACGTTAGGCTATGGAGCAGCTGCGAAGCAGGCCACTGGACTGAGTGACTGGAAGGAGCGAGGGAAGCGGCTGACCGTTAGGGAACTGCGGAACAGCCGACGGCGAAGCCGGAACGCCCGGCTACCCCTTAATCTTTCTAACAAAAATTCTTTTAAAATTCCATCTTGTATTCTTTAACAAAATGATTCCAAAAACACACCACAACACAAAAGTAATAAGAATAATTAGTTCAAACATAATTCCTCCTTGCAGAATCTGCATCTTCTGGAAATTATTATATAGGGTCAAGGTGCCAACGAATGGCATTGTAAATTTTATTTTTTGTGATAAAATTATTGTATGAGTACAGATTCAAAACACAAAAAACAACGCGAAAGTCATGTTAAATCTCTCAGGCTTTTGAGGCTGGAAAAGGCTATTCAGTCGATCCCCTACCCTAGCGTTGAACGGCTTATGAAGGAGCTGGAGGTTTCAAGACGCACAGTGCTCCGGGACCTTGATGAGCTTAAACTTTTTTATAATGCGCCTATTGAATATGACAGGATGCGCAAGGGCTACTACTACACTGATGAAACTTTCTTTGTGAAAAACGTTCTGATAAGCGAAGGGGAGCTTGTTGCTATGGCCGGAATCCTGCCGCTTTTGGAACGGTATGATAATACTCCGCTTAAAGAAACTATTACTAAGGTTTATGACACTATTTCGCAGATGCTGCCCAACCAGGTGCAGGTGCAGTCTTCACTTTTGAATAACGTGCAGTTTATTTCGGATCCGCTGCCGGTGATTGACAGTGATGTTTTTAATAAAATCTTTGAGGCTATTAAAACGCATAAAACTGTTTCGTTCGGGTACCGTTCTATTAGCAGCACTACTCATTCGGCGCACAAGCTTGACCCTTACAAAATCTACTGCCAGAAGGGCGACTGGTATGCTGTGGGATTTTGTCACAAGCACAATAAGTACAGCACCTACAATCTTTCGCGCATGAAGGATCTGGTGCTGCTTGATGAGTTTGCGCCAGACCCCGACTACGAAAGCAAGGTTCACATTGACCCTAACTTTGGAATCTGGAACAATGAGCTGCCGGTACTTAAGTTTGAACTTGTTTTTGATAAATCAATTAATACTTATATTCTGGAGCGCACCTGGCATAAAAATCAGAAGTGCTTCCAGGATAAAGAAGGCAACGTTCACCTGAGTTTTGAATCGAACCAGCTGCAGGAAACGCTGTACTGGGTTCTGCATTTTGGCTCGGCCGTGAAGATTTTGAATCCGCCGGAATTGAAGAAGCTGTATAAACAGGAGGTTGGGAAGATGGCAAAGAACATATAGCCACCTCCCTACCTTGCCCTTACAAAAAATGCTTCCGGCTGTTTGTTCAAGGCTTCTGCCAGGGCACAGATTCCGCGGATGGAAAGGTGCTCGCCTGCCTTAAGACGATTGATTGTTGGCACAGAAAGATTTGAGCGGTAACTGAGTTCCTGGGCGGTGTAGCCTGATTCAAAAATATAACGTCTTACGTTATCCGAGACTGTTTCTGCAAGCTGGAATTCGAGGAATTCTGAGTAAGTGTTTCTTTGTACATTATCCATGGCGATGTCCTGATTAAAAATCGATATTAAAAAAGTCTACTTATGAGACGCCATCAATTCGTCAAGAATGCGGGCCTTTCGTTTGGCAAGGTCTTCAAGCTCAAGCTTGAGCTCCTTCCTTTCGGCCTCGATTCCTGCATACTTCTTTGCCAGTTTTTTCTGAACTTCAAGCGACGGAAGCGGGATCTGCAGTTTGTTCAGAAAATCTGCACTTATTGCTCGCAGTACTGTTCCACCACTGAATGCGGTAAAAAGCGGCACTGCCTGTTCTGTTTCAAAAAGCATTTTTAAATAGAGCGGTTCAAGCTTTGATTTATCCGGTCTGATGATGTAAAGGTTCCCAGCCGGAATGATCTGGCGCGCTCCTACATTTTCAATATAGGCAAGCTTGATCGTTTCTGTCATTGCCATTACAAGAAGAATGTCTCCGTCCTTAAGAACAAGATTTTCAAACTTCTTATCAATCTGTTTTATTGGCTTAAGGTCAGCAGCAAGACTGTTATCTACAATATCCTTTGCCGAAGCATAAAAAAGTCCTGTGTCTGTGTAGCTCTCAAGCTCTTCCAGATCCTGTGCCTTTATTTGAGCTCCACGAACGATTTTTGATTCAACAAGGTCGCTGAGCTTTGCATAATCTGAAACTCCGCCAAGGGTGATTTTTTCTTCAAGAAGATATGCCCCCGGATTCAAAACATAATCCTGCGCCTTGATTTCTTTTATATCAACCGATTTTGAATTGCTGCCATCGTTGTGAAGCATTTCAAAAATCTTATTTGCACCGTCGTCGGTAAGTACGCTCTGACCGCGTCTTGTGTTTTCAGAAATTGCAGTTGCATTTACAAACCGAACCTTTTTATTATTGTGGCTAAGGACAAGCATGGCTGTCTGCATTGCGGCATAAGGATAAAACACGCCACCTGCAAATTCTATTACTGCTTCTATTAATCCGTTTTCCAGAAGGAACTGGCGGAATTCTTTGTAGCCTTCTTTGTCGTTATTCAAAAATCCTCTTGAAAGAAGAAGAACTGCGCGTCCTGAATTGGCCATAAGAGCTACGGCTTTTTTTATAAAAGGCACAGTTACAACTGAATTTACCGGTGGGAACGACAAAAGCTTTTCAATCTTATTCTTTTCCGGATAGTTCAGAACATCATCGCAAATAAGATTTACAGAAACATCCTCAAGATATGCGAGCATGCTTCCAAAAAGACAAGAGCGTTTGTTTATTTCAATACCAGTGATTTTTTTACACTGAAAATTTCTTGCAACATAAATTACAAAGGCCCCCTTAGCGGCTCCCAAATCTATAACAGAATCATCCTTGTGAATATCAAGAATCATAGTAGCTAAGCCATTAAGAGATTTTGGGAATGTTAAATCTCCGTCAGACATTCCGTATCTGTTGGTCCATTCTTCAATTGTTTCTATAAGAAAAGCGCGGATGTCTTCGAGCTTCACTGTTTCAAAACTTTCGAGCGTGCTGTTTCCCCAGATGAAAATATTCTGATTTACATAATCGGCTACGTATGCAGGTACACCCTTGGTTTTTACAACCTCGTTAATTGTAAGCGAAAGACTTAGTTCATTTTTTTTAGCAACATAGGCCGCAAACGGAATGATAAGCTCTGCAATTTTAGCTACTTCCTTATATTCCTTGCCAACAGGGAAATTGAACTTTTCCATTGCGCGGTCTACATGTAAATGTTTTGCATATGACATATAAGTCCTCCGTTTGTCGTCGCCTTTGTATAACCTTATACAAACCCTATGGTTATAATATATACCCTAATGATTTAAATGTCAAGGGAATTCCTGTATAAAGTTATACAAATTTTAAATCTTGGATTTTGCACTTAAGAGGTACTTTGGAATACTTTTCAAGTCTTGAAATGTACTGTTCGCGGGAAATTTCGCGGCCACCATAACGGGCCATGTTTTCGGTATAGCATTGGCAGTCGATTAATTTGCCGCCTGCTTTCTGGAAGGCTCGGGCAAATAAAACAAAAGCGCTTTTAGAGCTGTTAGGTTCAATCGTGAACATTGATTCTCCGCAAAAAACGCTGCCAAGTAAGACTCCGTAAAATCCGCCCACAAGCTTTCCATCCTTCCAGACTTCAATACTGTGTGCGTATCCGGCTTTGTGAAACTTTTTGTAAGCTTTTATAATCATTGGTCCAATCCAAGTTCCATCCTGGTCCGGACGTTTTTGTTTAGCACAATTTTTTATGACCTCGCCAAACGCTTTGTCTATTGTGTAGGTGTAAGGATTATGCTTCAGAAATTTTTCAATTGATTTTGAAACATGAAAAGTCCTTGGTGAAATTACAAAACGCTCCCTTGGAGACTGCCAGAGCACCGGCTCTCCCTGATCTTCATTGAACCACGGAAACACACCCTGATTGTATGCCGAATAAAGCAGACGAAGCGGAATGTTATGTGTGATCAGGCAAATCTCATCAAATCCATAAAGCTGGCCCGGCGCCGGAAATTTAAAAATATCAGAGGTGTCAATTTTTACCGAGCGGGATTTTTCGTTTTCAATACGCAGGTAGTTTTCCAGAACCTGCGGACACTCTTCAAGGCCTGGGCTGTTAGTCCATATGCCATCAAGCAAAAGCTGATACGGTTTATAATTTGCCTTGTAATTCATTTTGCGGCAGTGCGGAAGATAAAGTCCAAGATAATAATAAGGAAAATGATTTTCGGCGCAGAATCCAATTTCAAACAAAACGCTGTAAACTCCAATACTTCGTTTGAGCACTTCTGGGCTGATGTCGTAATAAAAATAATTGGATGAAAGCCCCATGACAAATTCATCTTCATCATGAACATAATCAATAATACTTACGCCAATGAGCTTGCCATCAACCTTATAATCAAGATTAACAATTCCGCTGTACCCGCTGTTCATATGTTCAAGATCATCAATAGCTTCTTCCAGTGTAATTGGGTGAAAATCAGGCTTGCCTTCGTTATGATGATTATAATAATTGCGGTACATAAGAGCTTTTTCATTCGTGTAAAACTCTTCCGGATTTGAAGTAATCGAAACTTCAACATCCTCATTTTTACGAAGTACATGTCTCTGACTTTTAGAAGGAGAAAACTCTCTTGCCCTGATTCTTATAGGAATACATTCCCTGCAGTTCTGACACTCAGTCTGATAAAAAAGCGAATGATACCGACGAAACCCCTGACGAAGAAGCCGCTCATAAAAAACGCAGTCCATTTTTTCAACAGGCAGCGAAGCATCCAGCCAGTTAAAATTCGTCAAGACATTAGTAGTCTCTCGGTCCGAAAAATAACCGCACTCCCCCGCATCCTCAATGAACGCCAAGTTCCTGAAAATTTCCTCAATGTTGATTTCTGCTTCTGCCATGGTAATTATTTATTATACTGTGTTTGAAATTTTTCTTCAAAGTTTTCAGACACCAATATTACGCTCCCTCCCTACTTGAGGAATAAACGTTGCGCGATTCATCTTCAATTCTTTTATCCACTCAATTGCATTGTCATATTCTCCTTTGCCGGTGAGAATCCATATGATTTGTTTTTTAAGTTTGATTTTTGGTACAGCAGCATAACCATCTGTAAAAATTATGAGGCCCTGATATTCCGGGTGGGCTTCGTAATAATCTATGACGCATTGAAAGTCTGTGCCGCCACGACCGGTAATCTGGATTTTGTTTGTGGCTTTTTTTAGCTCTAACTCCTGTTTGATTTCTGTATCAAATGAAAGAACATTTATAACCTCTACACCATAACTAAAGAAGCGGTTTATTATAGAAAAAAAGTGGACCAGGTCATCGGAGCCAATCGAACCACTTACATCTACGGCAACAAGAAGATGTGTCTTTGGTTCAAACTTGCTGCCCATAAACTCAAAGCCGTAGCGACGGTTGGGCTTCATTCTTGTGAGTAAACGGCGCTGACTGATAATGCTTGCACGGAACTGCGACAAGATTCTTCGGTAGTCCATTGGGATTTTTAAAGAGGCTGTAACTGTTTCCTGGAACTTGCCGCTTACACTACCCCACTGATTTGTTTTCTGAGCCTTTTGAATCTGCTGGTTTACGGAATCGCAAAGATCTTCATCTTCATCCCAGAGTTCCGAGGCATCAGATGCTGCTTTATAATCCCAGGTTTGCTCTTTTCCAAACGCAGGTGCCAAATGCTTTTTTCCATCACCCTGCATTGCATCAAAATCCGGACAAATATGGTACAGCTTTTTGTAATACTCTTCATAACTCAACTGACTTTCAAGATTGTAATGTGCTGCGTTCTTAAGCTTTGCGTCAAAGTAACAGTGCTCGCTGATTGTAACATCACTGGCCGTAGTAAGCGCGGTCCTATTCGGATTCTGTGGAACTCGCTGATACGGATGCTTTAGCAGAATACGCGTTACTTCATTTTTAAGTCCTTGCGCAATTTCTTCGGTGTCGCAGTTTTCGAGAAGGTTCGGATTATATTCTATGCGTCGTTTACCAGTTCTGAACGGGCACTTCATTTCGGTGTTTTCTTCAAGCTTGTGCGTACAGTACACATTAAACAAAAGCGGCTCGTACAAAAACCAGTTATCGACAACACGACTGATTTGTTCTTTTACAGACATAAGTTCTCCATTCATGTCATCCCGAACTTGTTTCGGGATCTTTTACTTAATTTCAGCCACGAATTTTGTCATCTTAGAATAAAGGTCCGGGCACTCACCTATTATGAATACCAGGGCGTTAGGATACATGGTACCGCTGAACATATTTGCAAAATGTGCCATGGCTTCGCGAAGCTTCTTTTCTTCCAGGAAGTTGAAATACAGCGCAAGATTTTTTGCCATAACACCCTTGTCGTTATCGCCATACTTGTCACTTTCAAGGTAAACAAAAACCGCATCATTAATAGTTGCAAGCTGAGGAGTTATATAGGTCTCGAGCTTTTGTCTGTTCATCTCATAATCTCCGAGCAACAGCTCTTTTGCAGTAAGAATATGATTATGGTCAAGGAACTCAAAGAAACGGTTTGCAGCAATTCCACCGATAATTCCGCCAATCATACTTTTGTGGCTCTGAGTTAAAACATCCTTGCCCGAAATGATTTCTGAAACGCGCACCCATGCTCGACGGTCCGGAGTTTTTTCAAGATTTTCCATATCTTCAATTGCCATCTGATTATCAAGCGCCTTTGGATTTGATGAAATATAAGTTGTAATGCGGTCATCAATTCCGTTTTTGTTTGCCCACAAAAGCCAGTCCTGAACACTTGGAATAAACTCGTAAATATTAAAACGACTTACAAGTGCCGGGTCCAAATCTGTGAGCTGATATTCTTCACCATTATTTACTGCAGAAATAATACGACTACCCTCTGGCAACGAACGACCCGCAAGCTTTCGGTTCAAAGCAAGGTCCATGATTGTCTGCAAAACCTCAGGACGCGCACGGTTTAATTCATCAAGGAACAAAACTACCGGAGTATCATCAGTCGGAAACCAATATGGCGGCATAAATTCTGTATGTCCGGTTTCTTCGTTTTTATGAGGAATACCAATAAGGTCACCCGGGTCACTCATTTGGCCCAAGAACAGAGACACAACCTTATAGCCTTTTTCAGTGTAAAATTTCTCCAGAATCTGAGACTTACCAATTCCATGCTTTCCCATGAGCATGATGTTTTGAGTAGCAGGAGTTTCCTCCAAAATTTCTAAAAGCAAATTAGCATCAATTCTTACTGACATTTTTTTCCTCCTTCAATTTCTTTAACAACACATTCGGATCTTTCATAAAATCGCTGTGAAGGATCCTTATCATTTTTCCCTTATACCGCAAATAGGAATAAATATTATGCTGTATAAGATTTTTAAATTTTTCATCAGTTGCTTCGTATATACACCTGATTGAATTTTGTACAATCTCAATAGTCTTTGGTGTGAGCCCTTTAATACAACCCTCTATATGTTTATATTCATTCAAATAATCAACATACTCCTCAAGCCTATCACCAAAAATACTTTCACATAAAACCTGCAGAATCTTTCCCGCCAGCTGAAACTCATCAATAGAAAAAATTTTCAACAACGGCGAATGTGGCAGCATTCTAATGGTTATGTCATTTAAACAAACTACAATCGAAACTTCATCGCTCTTAGAAGAAATAATTCCATAATTATGAAGCTTAAGAATAAATTCATTTCTGTGATAACCACCCGCCTCCGTAACACTAAGTGAATACTTTTGACTCAAGTCATTCAATAAATTTCTTAAATATGTAACAGCTTCAGCCTTATCAACATTTTCCCTGACAAGAAAAAAATCCGACTGATACGTATGCTCCTGTAAAATATTCCTATATAACCTCTGCCAGAATTCAGTCTGTACTAAAGAAAAAAGTTCCTCCTGTTCTTTTTTTAAGTCATACTTACTTAGAGACTTTCGATTATCTATCATACAGCCGCCTCAGTTACCTCTTCCTCATCTTCAATAAGTCCGCAACTCAAAACATCATCTATTTTTATTTCGTGAGGATTATTCAACAGCTCCGTAAGTACCGAAGGATTTTCTAAGAACGGCTTAAGATAAAGCATGATTTCATAAGCCTGTCCGGGCTTTGGGCAGATTATAATTTCACTGGTAAGACGATGCTGATGAAGCGTATAGTCTGTACCAGTTTTTCCCAAAATAGATTCACACAAAGCCTGAATAGAAGTCTTGGCTATTTCGGAAGATTTTTCGCTGAGATAAAACTTTTTGTATATATCCTTTCTTCGTTGTGAAAGAGGCGTTAAATCAATATTCATGTAATCTTCAATCCATTTAATGCCACCCAAATATTCTGAATACTTAAACTGCTTTGTACTGATATGCGGTGCTGAAATTGAAAAATCCCCAGTATCCTTTTCTATGCCAACATAAATTGGAAACGGCGTGAGCGACATATAATAATGCTCATTATGAGAAAACATATTACACTTCATTTTCTTGATAATAGTCAGATTCCTGATTCCTCGTCGAAGTTCAAAAATAGCTTTATCGATTGAAATATCAGGGTCCGGCGCATAATCCTTCTGCCTTCGCAAAAGTGAATAATAAGCCTGCTTCCAGAATTCTCCAGAGATACGATAAATAATTTCATTCAATTCAATACAAGGTTCTTCATAATAAGTCATAATATTTAATATAGCTTGCCAGGCTATCATTTAATGATATTGTGGAAAAATTTTTTAAAATAAAATATGTAACAGTTTGGTTATCTAAAGCAAATATGTCACAGTTCTGTTATCCTACCGTGGTCCCTGAGCCTGTCGAAGGGCAACATGTAACAGTTTTGTTATCTAAACACAATACTCGTCATCCTGAACTTGTTTCAGGATCTTATGCCTGCAAGTACGAGATTCCGAAACAAGTTCGGAATGACGCAGGGGAGGATATGTCACAGTTCTGTTATCTATGATTAAAATCCCTGTCATTGCGAGCGCAGCGTGGCAATCCAGAGGTAAAAAGGCCTAGTTATACATGGATTGCCGCGTCGCTTCGCTCCTCGCAATGACGTGATATGTAACAGTTCTGTTATCTAAATGACAATCTCCAGCACACAAAACCCGGCATCTAAATACAAAAATCGTCATCCTGAACTTGTTTCAGGATCTTAGGCCTGCAGGTTTGAGATTCCGAAACAAGTTCGGAAAGACGCAGGGGAGGGGGATGTAACAGTTTTGTTATCTATAATCAAAATCCCTGTCATTGCGAGCGCATCGTGGCAATCCAGAGGTAAAAAGGCCTAGTTATACATAGATTGCCGCGTCGCTTCGCTCCTCGCAATGACGTATTATGTAACACTTCTGTTATCCTACGGGGTCCCTGAGCTTGTCGAAGGGCCATTTTTCCAAGGAACCCCCAATTCACAAATAACGCGAAAAAACAGGGGGTAGTGGGGTAGGGCGACATATTACTCAAAAAAATTTTTTAAACGCGCCTACGGCAATCCTAGAGAGGGTTCAAAAAGATTAGATTTTTTCTAATCTTTCTAATCTACTATCTAATCTTTCTAAACTTCTGTATTATCTTTTTTCTTACTTTTTTGTTTATCTTTTTTCTAATCTTTCTAATCATTTTTTTAAGAAAGTTTAGAAAACTTATATTTTTTATTTGCTTTTTTCTAAAAAATATGATTAGATATATATAGGGACAAAAAAACTAACATTTTTGAGGTGGGACATTATGAAAAAGATCGCAGTGGCTATCCAGAAGGGTGGTGTAGGCAAAACTACAATGAGTTTATCCCTTGCAGCCGAACTTGCTAATCAGAAAAAAAAGGTACTTCTTGTAGATGCCGATCCACAGGGTAACTCTACAGGTACTCTTCTTGAATCCTTTGAACATGACCTGGCAGAAGCTCTCTACGGCGATGTAACAGTAGACGAAGTTGTTTGCCCGACATCTGTAAATAATCTTTATATTATTCCAACAAATTCAATTGACCGAAAGGGTAGCCGTTCTCTTAAAACCTACAGAGCCAGCGAAGCTTCTAAAGAGCCTTTTATTTTTGTAGATCTTTGTGAAGAAGTAGAAAAACTGGGTTTTGATTACTGCATTTTTGACACATCTCCGGCCTTCGACGCTTTTGAAGAAAATATTATGACAGCAAGCGATGAAGTAATCGTTGTTATCAAGGCAGATGCATATTCTCAGGATGGACTTCAGATCTTCAAGGAAAATCTGGACGGCTTTAAGAAACGCAAGCGAGTTCAGAATCCTAAGTTCGAAATCATCGTTCTTAATGAAATAAATAAAACTATCAAGCTTACAGACATCATTCAAAAGGGTCTTAAAGCCGGTGATTTTAAGGTTGTATATGTTCCTGTTGATCAGGACTTTAAATATGCAACTATTGCACGTCAGACAATTCAGCAGCGAGGCGGAAAGCCAGAAACTCTTGATGCCCTCAAAAAGCTTGCAAGGCTTGTTAAATAAACAATACCAGGAGGTTTTATTATGCCAATAGCAAGAAAAATTGATAAGGATATTCCAAAAGACTTTCTTAATCAGATGAAAACAAATCTTACTAAAACAACTGTAGCTGTTGAAGAAGAACCACCGGTAAAAGCTTCCGGGGTCCCTGAGCATGTCGAAGGGGTCGAAGAGCCGCAATCATCAACCAACGTACAAACATCAAGAGGTCCTTCGACAAGCTCAGGAACCCCAATACCACCAAAAGCTTTTGAAACAGCCCCTGTAAGCGCTCTTGCACCAAAAACCGACAAATATGCCGACGTAATGAATATCCGCCTCTCTAAGGGCCGCAGAAACGAAATTAAAGCCTTTTGTTCAAGCAATGGCGTAACAGTAACTCAGTATATAGAATCATCATTTGAATTTTTATCACGAGAAGTTGCTGCAGGAAATATTTCGCTTTCGAAGGGCGGAATCACAAAGAAACAGATATAAAAAAGTATCCGGGTGGGAAACATGGGAAGAAAAATAAAACAGGAAAATGCTTTAATCCCAATGGACGATTATGAAAATCAGTTATTCGATTCCTTGGAAAAAAGCAAAGGGAATAATCAGTTATCCCTAAGCTATATACCTAGCTTTTTTACAACAGCCTCATTGCCATTCAA
>JAEEGL013726624.1_pt1 | contig 55091 bp, 44 predicted proteins | sample 9134231 | NCBI WGS metagenome assembly JAEEGL01 (sample SAMN16246548, study PRJNA631951) | gut metagenome | biome: gut microbiome; feature: rumen; material: fiber-attached | host: Bos | place: Iran: Karaj | collected 2018-10
CTGCTCAAGGCTCTCGCCGCAGCAAAGGATGGGCTTAAGGCCCTTTTCGAGAGCTTTCTTTACCTTCTTGTTGAGGAAATCATCATCCTCACTGAAGTATTCCCTTCTCTCGGAATGTCCGATGATCACGTATTCGGCTCCCGCGTCCAGGATCATGTCTGCGGAGATCTCACCGGTGAACGCTCCGTTGTCCTCGATATACATGTTCTCGGCGCCCACCTTTACGTTTGTCCCCTTCACAGCCTGAACCACGGGAACGATATCTATGGCAGGAACGCAGTAGATCACGTCCACGCTGTCGGACTCGACAAGAGGCTTCATCTCCTCGCAGAGCTTCACCGCCTCCGAAGGAGTCTTGTTCATCTTCCAGTTTCCCGCCGCAACTTTTCTTCTGGCCATATGCTTATCCTCCATTTCCATCACTTGTCGTCTGCCGCATATACTCCGGGAAGCTCCTTCCCCTCCAGGAACTCGAGGGAAGCTCCGCCTCCGGTGGAGATATGGGACATCTTGTCCGCAAGACCCATCTGGTTCACCGCCGCAGCGGAGTCCCCGCCGCCGATGATGGTGGTTGCGGATGTGGCTGCAAGAGCTTCGGCAACCGACTTGGTGCCCTTTGCCAGCACAGGGTTCTCAAACACTCCCATAGGTCCGTTCCATACCACGGTCTTTGCATTCTTCACGGCGTCCGAGAAGAGGGCCACTGTCTCGGGTCCTATGTCAAGTCCCTCCATATCGGCAGGAATGGCGTCGCTCTTCACCACCTGAACATCGACGGGTCCGTCGATGGGATCCGGGAAGCCGGCCGCAATGGTGGTATCCACGGGCAGGAGCAGCTTCTTGCCCAGTTTTTCCGCCTTGTCCATCATTTCCTTACAATAATCAAGCTTTGTCTCGTCCACAAGGCTCTTTCCGACCTCCATGCCCTGAGCCTTAAGGAAAGTGTAAGCCATGCCCCCTCCGATTATGAGAGTGTCGCACTTCTCAAGGAGGTTATTGATCACGTTCAGCTTGTCAGCCACCTTTGCGCCGCCAAGTATGGCCACGAAGGGTCTTTCGGGATCTTCTACGGCGTTGCCCAGGAACTTGATTTCCTTCTCCATGAGATATCCCACAGCATTGGTGCCGCCCTTCTCCCTGATATACTTTGTGACCACAGACACGGAAGCGTGGGGACGGTGGGCAGATCCAAAAGCGTCGCACACATAATCATCGGCGAGTTCGGAAAGCTCTTTTGCAAAGTTCTCTCCCGCCTCTTCGGGCTTGGTCTCTTCCTTACCGCGGAAACGGGTGTTCTGGAGCAGGACCACATCGCCTTCCGCCATTGCGGCGACGGCGTCGGTGGCCTCTTTACCGGTCACATTGTAATCGGCTATGAACTTCACGTCCTTACCCAGTTTCTCGGAAAGCCTTTTGGCAACGGGCGCCAGAGACTCGCCTTCATTGGGGCCGTTCTTCACCTTTCCCAGGTGTGAGCAGAGGATCACCTTTCCGCCGTCTGCCACCAGCTTCTGTATGGTGGGAAGGGCCGCCCTGATCCTGGTGTCGTCGGTGATCTCACCGCCCTTGAGAGGAACGTTGAAATCGCATCTCACAAGCACTCTTCTGCCTTTTACATTCAGATCGTCAACAGTCTTTTTGTTAAGAGCCATATTTTCCTCCTTTTGAAAAGGGGCCCGGTCCAACCGGACCGGACCCTTTTGGTTTCTATTACAGGACCCCGGACAACTGTCCCGGAAGCTCTTTAGCCGAGCTCGCTGAAATACTTGATGGTCCTGACCATCTGGCTTGTGTAGGAGTTCTCATTGTCATACCATGAAACCACTTCCACGAGAGCCTTGTCGCCCATAGGGCTGACCATGGTCTGGGTTGCGTCAAAGAGTGAGCCGAACCTCATGCCGATAACGTCAGAGGATACGATCTGCTCTTCGGTATATCCGAAGGACTCGTTGGCAGCTGCCTTCATGGCGGCGTTGATGGATTCCTTTGTCACATCGCCCTTATTTACAACTGCAAAGAGAAGAGTTGTGGAGCCGGTGGGTGTGGGAACACGCTGGGCAGCGCCGATGAGCTTGCCGTTGAGTTCAGGGATGACAAGGCCGATAGCCTTGGCAGCGCCGGTGGAGTTGGGAACGATGTTGCAGGCGCCTGCGCGTGAACGGCGAAGATCGCCCTTCCTCTGGGGGCCGTCAAGGATCATCTGATCACCGGTGTATGCATGGATGGTGCACATGATGCCGGATTCGATCTGAGCGAAGTTGTTGAGAGCCTGAGCCATGGGCGCAAGGCAGTTGGTGGTGCAGGATGCGGCTGAAATGATCTTGTCGTCCTTTGTAAGGGTCTCATGGTTTACATTGTAAACGATGGTGGGAAGATCATTTCCTGCAGGAGCGGAGATAACGACTTTCTTCGCGCCGGCATCGATGTGCGCCTGAGCCTTTTCCTTGCTGGTGTAGAAGCCGGAGCACTCCAGGACCACGTCCACGTTTTCCTTTGCCCAGGGGCAATTGTGCGCATCGGGCTCTTTGTAGATCCTGATGGTCTTTCCTTTTACGGTGATGGTGCCGGCCTCATCGTCTGCCGTGACTTCATCCTCATGTCCCAGTTCGATATAACGTCCCTGTGAGGTGTCATACTTAAGGAGATGCGCAAGCATCTTGGGGCTTGTAAGATCGTTGATGGCGACCACTTCATAGCCCTCTGCTCCGAACATCTGCCTGAACGCAAGACGTCCGATACGACCGAAACCATTGATTGCAACTCTGACTGCCATTTTATAACCTCCTGATTTTAATTAGTACGATCCTGCCTGTCACAGGGATCATCTGATAACTGTAAACTCATATATAATAAACTTGTAAGGCGCATTAGTCAAGGCGATTTTGTCGCCTTTCCCTCCGCCGTCCCACACGAGGGAATACAGGTTTTCAATGCTGTTCCGCAGAACGAAAAGGGACTTCCGTTCACTGCGCGTTCTCAAAATCGTCCACAAACTGGGATATGAGTTTCACCGTGCCGTCTATCCCCAGCTTTCCGGAATCCACGGAAAGGTCGTAGGTGTCCGCCCTCCCCCATTTCTTACCGGTATAGTAGTTGTAGTAGCTCTGCCTCTTCCTGTCTTCCTTGTTCATCATGTCCCTTGCGCTCTTTTCATTTACGGAGTGTCTGGTCATGATCCTCGCTATCCTGTCCTCCTCCCTGGCGTGAATAAAGACGTTCACAACGTCGTCTCTCTCTTCGAGGGCGTAATCGGCGCATCTTCCGACAATCACGCAGGCGCCTTCCCGGGCCACGTTCTTTATCGTGTCGAACTGGGCGAGGAACACCTTGTGTGAAAGAGGCATATCCGCGAATGAAGATGAATTGTATCCGAAAGAGTATGTGTCCATGACGAGATTGTACAGAAATGAATTGGTGGGGCGCTCGTCGTTGGAGGCGATCATCTCCTCGCAAAGCCCCGATTCCTTGGACACACGTGTGATGAGGTCTCTGTCGTAATAAGGGATCCCGTAGCTCTCGGCAAGGGATTTGCCCACCTCCCTGCCTCCGGATCCGAACTGACGCCCGATGGTAATGATCGTTTTCATATTTTTCACCTCCGAAATCAGAGAATGCAGACGGGAGACCAAAGAATCAGATCCCCATACCGCTTTGCCTCTGCATCTTTCATCAATATCAGTATACAGAATAATAGCGATTCACGCAATGAGGGAGCCCTTAAAGATCCCGCGCCCCGCACCCGATGATGCGCGTTCTCCGTAAAACCCGGATCCGGGCGCAGGCACCCGTGGTGCCCATATCAAAAAACTCCGGCGCATGAAGCGCCGGAGCTTTTATCATCCTCAAACTGATAAGCAGTTGTCAGGCCTTTGCCTTGTTGCTGCCGCCAAAGAGAGTCTTGAATGCGGTAACTGCAAGGATAACGGCCAGCACTACCAGAAGCACGGCTATGGAGCCCTGTACATAGGTCCATACATCAGGCTCTGCTGCGGTGAACTTCGCCTTGATAGTCTGGAAAAGGGAAACAAGCGTCACCACCAGCATGAAGCACATGGGGATGTAGAACATCTTGTTGTTCCTTCCTATCTTTCCGAGCCAGGCGCAGACACCCAGGAGACCGAGAGCTGCAAGGAGCTGGTTCGCGGCGCCGAACAGAGGCCATATCTTTGAATATCCGCTGAGGCCGAGGCCGATGCCGAGGACGACGGTCACTATGGTGGCAAAGTAAGGGTTCACGAGGATCTTTCTGCCATCGTTGACTTCTCCTACCGTCTCACCGGGATTGAGCCAGAACTCCTGGAACATATAGCGGGCCAGACGGGTAGCGGTGTCAAGTGAAGTCAGGCAGAACACGGAGACCGCAAGTATCAGGAGCTGATACATAACATTCTGCACTGCCTCACCGGTAAAGGTTCCGATCATGCCGCTTATGCCGCTTGCAAAGACAATGGTGGGAGAGCCGAAGGGCTGCGCATCCTTTGCGACAGCCGCCTGGGTCCAGACGAATCCGACTGCGCAGAGTGAAAGGACAGCGACCACGCACTCCACCAGCATTGCTCCGTAACCTATGAGCTGAGCGTCCTTTTCATTGTCAAGCTGCTTCGCAGTGGTTCCCGAGGAAACCAGTGAATGGAAGCCGGAGATGGCTCCGCAGGCGATGGTGACGAAAAGCGCCGGGAAAAGAGAGCCGGTTGTGAAAAGTCCGTTCCCCTTGAACTGAGGATCGCCCATTGCGGGAATTGCCATGGTCCCGCTTCCGGTAAAGGTGGCTCCTATTACGCCGATGACCGCCACGATTATCATGAAATAAAGCAGGAAAGAACTCAGATAGTCACGGGGCTGAAGCAGGATCCACACGGGAGTGACGGAAGCCACCAGGATATATATCCCAAGTATCCACATCCAGACGTTGTAGGAAAGGGAAATGGGATGGAAATTAAGTCCTATTGCCACGATAACTACTATGCCGATGACGCCGACAACAGTGGAAATGCCGATGGGCATATTCTTGCGGTATACCAGGAATCCGAAGACGATAGCCAGCACTATGAACAGTATGGAGATCATGGCTGTGGCAAGGTTGGCAGTTATGGGATCGGAACGTACGCCGTCCTTGATGTCAAAGCCCTTGAAGGTATTGGCCACGATGGAGGCAAAGGCCGCCACCACAAGGAGCAGGGTCAGATAACTGAAGACGATGAAGAGCCTCTTTGCAAAGGGTCCCATGGTATCGGCTATGACTTCTCCCACGGACTGGCCGTTATGCCTGACAGAGGCAAACAGCGCTCCGAAATCATGGACGCCTCCGAAGAAGATACCTCCTATGAGCACCCAGAGGAGCACGGGGACCCACCCGAAAACCGCCGCCTGGATAGGGCCGTTAATGGGGCCTGCACCGGCGATGGATGAGAAGTGATGTCCCATGAGGACCGGAGCCTTCGCGGGGACATAGTCCACGTCATCCTTGAGCTCGTAGGCAGGGGTCTTTTTTGAAGGATCCACTCCCCACTGCTTCGCAAGCCATCCGCCGTAGAAGACATAGCCTACAGCGAGGACAGCTATGCTGACTATCAGTACCAAAGCTGCATTCATAAATTTTTCCACCTCCTAAAATGATAGTTATTTATATACAATCACCCGACCTGCGGAAATAAGGGAGATCCCTCTCTCATCCCGCCTTCGGCTGACTATATATCGCTTTCAGGTTCTTCCTGTTCATGCGTCCCGCGGCGTTCGTCTCGATCCTCATGCCGTCTGCTTCCACCAGAGCGGTCTGCAGATCCATCCAGCCGTGGAGGGAAAAGTTGAAATCCTTATGCATCCGCTTCCTCTTCAGCCTTGTCCTGGCTTCTTCGGTGGCTCTCTCACACAGGAAGATGGCCGTCACGTACGAGCATCTGTGCTCCTTTGAAGGGGATATCTTCGAAAGTCCCTCCTCCAGCGCCAATGCCACTCCCCTGTCCACTGTGTCCGCGTCCAGCTCCCGCACCTTAAAAACATAAGCGTACTCAAAGCTGTCATATGCGTACAGATAGGTCCGGGACATAGGGAACGGAGTCTTCTCCTGACGGAGCCTGAACTCGCACCTCGCAGCCGGCATCCCGTCTCCTCCGCCCTCTTCCGGAGTGACGTCGTAATAGACGGAATACGACTTCAGGAGCCTGTCCAAAAGCTCATCAAGCGTGAACCTGCCAAGTTTTTCCCTTACAAATAGACCCATACGGCTCAAGATTATAAATTTTATATTAATTAAATGCAATGATAATATTTAAGGAGGAAAAGTTAAAAAAGATCAGTTTTCGCATAGCATCTGCCAGAAAGGAGAACCTTTCCCTTTGTCTTAACTCAGACGATCTTCGGAAAAATACTCCGGCAGAGGAGCCACGGTCTCAATATACTCCCCTGTAACAGGCTGTATGAAGCCCAGGAGTCCCGCATGCAGATAGAGCCTGCCCTCCGGGATCCCGGGCTGAACCCCGCCGTAAAGCCGGTCTCCCAAAACGGGATGGCCGAGATGACTCATGTGAACCCTTATCTGATGGGTTCTCCCTGTTTCCAGGACACACCTCACGCGGGAATAACCCTTCACCTCCAGCACCGTCTCGTAATGAGTCACCGCCCGCTTTCCGCCGTACTCAAGGACCGCCATCCTCTTTCTGTCCTTATTTCCGCGGCCGATGAAGGTGTCCACGGTTCCTGAACGTTCCTTCAGATGCCCGATGACCACCGCATCGTAACGTCTTTTCACCGTATGCTCCGCAAACTGTTTTGCCAGGCCTCTGTGAGCGCGGTCATTCTTGCAGATCACCACGGACCCGGTGGTATCCATATCTATCCTGTGGACCACCCCGGGCCGCAGTATCCCGTTTATTCCTGAGAGGGAGGAACCGCAGTGATGCATGCAGGCGTTCACCAGGGTCCCGGTATAGTGTCCCGGAGCGGGATGGACCACCATTCCCGCAGGCTTATTCACCACCAGTACATCATCGTCTTCATAAAGGATATCCAGCGGTATATCCTCAGGCAGAATGTCAGGCAAAACTGAGGCTTCAAGCCTCACCAGAAGGCTGTCTCCGGGGCTTACGGTCCTGGAAGGTTTGACACATCTTTCACCGTTCAGGGAAATATTCCCCTCCAGGATCATTTTTTTCACAAAGCTTCTGGATACATCCGGAACAAGGGACGCGACGCACTGATCGAGTCTCAGATCGGACGCGTCCTCCTCTTCCTCCCCGTAGATGAAAGAGTATTCTTCCAATTCAAAATTCCTTTTTGCTGCCTGGTTTGAAGCTCAGGAAAGCCAGGTCGTTCTCCCGGTATTTGAAGAGGATCAGCAGGACGAGTATGACCGTCCCCACGGATACGCATATATCCGCAAAATTGAAGATGGGAAAGTCAATGATGGAAAAGTAAATGAAATCCCTGACGTAGCCCAGATACACCCGGTCCACCATGTTGCCCACCGCGCCCGACACGATCAGCGTAAGGCAGATATGAACGGGGATGTATCTCTTTGAGGGAGGGATGTGGACGATCACATATACGATGGCAATGGAGATGACGGTGGCGATGAACACAAAGAACCACTTCTGGTCCCTGAACATGCCGAAGGCAGCTCCCCTGTTCTCAAGGTAGCGGAGTTCCAGGACCCCGTCCCACAGGACGATGGGGGGCTTGTCCTTAAGCCATGCGGCCGCAAGAAGTTTTGTATAGAGATCCGCCGCCACGAGGATCAAAAATGCGACCGCGTCCGCTATCACTGCTGTTTTTTTCACGAAGCCTGTCCTTTCAGCGCAACAAGCGCATCATACATTTCACCGTCGGTCACCGACCTGTCTATTATGCCGTTCCCAATCCCCTCCAGAAGTATGAACTTTATGGAGCTTCCCAGGGCTTTCTTGTCGCTGTGGGCAGCGGCGATCACTTCATCGAGGGAGATATCCGGAGGCGTCCGGACGGGAAGTCCGAGAGAATCCAAAAGAGTCACTATATCCGAATACTCTTTTTCGCTTATCATCCCCCTTTTCATGGAGATATAGGAAGCAAGGACGCTTCCGACGGACACGCATTCGCCGTGAAGCATTGAGAAGCCCGAAAGCTTTTCAATGGCGTGGCCCAGAGTGTGGCCGAAATTGAGTACCGCCCTGACGCCCTTCTCCCCGGGATCGATCTCCACCACAGATTTCTTGATAAGGCAGCTTCTGTAGATGATATCAGACACTGTCTCCGGTTTCCGGGCATTGATGGAGGCCGCATCCTCAAGCATGTCTTCAAACATGGATCTGTCCCTGATGAGCGCCGACTTCACGGCTTCGGCCATGCCGGCCCTGTACTGGCGGTCATCGAGAGAACTCAGAAAACCCATATTCATGAATACGAGGGAAGGCATGTGGAAAGCGCCAACATAATTCTTCCAGCCGTCAAAGTCCACTCCCGTCTTCCCGCCGATGGAACTGTCACAGCAGGCCAAAACGGTGGTGGGAAGCTGGATGAACCTGACGCCCCTCAGATATGTAGCTGCGGCAAATCCCGTGATATCACCGGTGACTCCACCTCCGAGAGCCGCAAGGCAGTCGCCTCTCTGGAACCTGCATCCGGCAAGCTTTCCGTAGATCTCCCTTACGGTGTCCAGGGTCTTATTTTCCTCCCCTTCCGGGAACACATAAGTCTCCGTTCCGACCCCTGCAGAAGAAAAAGCCCTCACCGTATCTTCCAGATAAAGCCCCGCTACTCTGCTGTCGGAAACCAGCAGGACCTTTCCGCACTCCGGGACCGACTTCAAAAATCTGTCGGACAGTGAAGTCAGACCCTCCTCCAGGACTATGTCATATATGGGCCGTCCCTCAAAACAGACGGGTATCTCGTTATTCTTTCTCATGATTCGTATTTCCTTAATGACCGGGAGAAAAGCCTGCCCTCAAGCGTCCGGTGCAGGATCCGCGCGCAAGCACGCATCAGGCCGCATGGCTCAATGCCGCCTTCATCCCGCACTTCCTGCTCGATGAAAAGGGGACGGAACAATCTCCGTCCCCTTGATATCCCACATAAAAATTCCGGCCGTCACGGTTCACCGCGCCGTCCGATCGGGCCTTCTCAATGAAGCCCTCCGGACATGAGCGGACTGTCAATGGCCGAATTCACAAGCTCCTGGAAATCGCCGGAAATGTTCACCGAAGCGGGGGTCACTATGAAGATGTAATGGCTGATCTTCTGAAGATTCCCGCCCATCGCATAACAGGAACCGGAGGTGAAATCGATTATCCTCTGAGCTATCTCCACATCCAGACCTTCGAGGTTCAGGACCACAGTCCTGTTCGCGAGAAGCGTATCCGTGATCTCCCTGGTCTCATCCACCGTGGTAGGCTTTATTACGCAGACCTCATTTCCGTCATTCCTTCCACGGCCCTTGGAGCCCACAAATCTGGGCACGGCCCTTTTGCTTGCCGCCTCCGGCTGCTGAGATGCACCCGGATTCGGAGCGCTTTCCCTGTCCGATAACGCAGGTTTCCTGACGGGCTCGTCCATGCCGAGATCGCCCTCATCATCCAGCATTTCATCTTCGTCATCAGTCAGCTGAAAGATACCCATGAATTTGTCCATAACGCCCATCTGAAACTCTCCTCTTGTATTTATCTGCTGTAATCCCGCTCTCCAAAGATCCGTGTGCCCACACGTACCATGGTGGCGCCGCACTTTATCGCTTCGGGAAAATCATGGCTCATCCCCATGGAAAGTTCACACACACTTCCATTATCTATTTTTCTGTCCTTTATGTCAATATTTAATTCCCTCAGCCTGTCAAAATACCTTTCGCTTTCAGAGGGCTCGGAGCACACCGGAGGCACGCACATCAGGCCCTTCAGGGATATCCCCGGCAGTTTCGTGATCTCTTCTGCCAGAGACACCGTCTCCTCAGGGGCAGCGCCGCTCTTGGAATCCTCTTCTCCTATATTCACCTCTATCAGCACCGGCATGACTATCCCCTTTTTCACCGCCTCCTTGCTGATCTCCTGAGCCAGTTTCAGGGAATCGACACTGTGTATCATGCTCACTTTGTCTATGATCTGCCGGACCTTGTTACGCTGGAGGTGCCCTATCATGTGCCATCTGATGTCGGAAGGAAGAAGGGGCGCTTTGCTCAGTATCTCCTGGACGTAATTCTCCCCGAAATCTCTCTGACCCGCATCATACGCTTCCCTGATCAGATCTGCGCTCTTGGTCTTTGAGACTGCGATCAGCCTGACCGAAGACTCTTCCCTCCCCGCGTTCCTTTCTGCCAGACGGATCTCGGAAAGCACTTCATTCAGATTCTCTGCGACTCCCATATCTGTCAACTCCCGTATACAAGGTCTTCGTCCTTTACCGAATCCGCATCCAGGACGATAAAGTCGTACTCCGAAAGACCGTATGTGGTGTTCGGCTTCACTATGGCGTAATCATCATTCTGCTCGATCACCGTGATCTCACGGAATTCCGCATAACCTTTATTGATATTGTAGACGCCCGTAAGCCTGCCGGTCTCCGCAAGGGTCCAGGATTCGGCAGAATCGGGCTTCATTATCACGTCTCCCGTCTGCAATATGGTCTGATCCAAAAATACCATATCGCCCTCGGCGCTGTAGACCGGCGCCTTTACGAACTCCACCGTCTCTTTGCCGCTGTCGTCGTATCTTTTCCTCATGACTCCGGTGACTCCCCCCGCGCCCTTTGTCATATAATCCGCAGGGATCTTGTAGAAGTCGTTTTCGACTATGGAGGAAACCGGGATCTTAAGCCCCTGCTCATTCTCTATGCCGAGCCTTATATTGATGAACCTGTCCGTGGCAAAGGTGATCATGGAGTTTGTAAAGTTCAATGACACGTAGACATTCCCGTCCGCATCGGTGTAGTCCCGCACCTCTCCCCAGGAACTGACGCCGTTCTTGAGGAATTCCACCTCCACGTACTCCTTCTCCAGCAGCCTGTCCGCGGTTTCCCTGTCAGCGCCGATCACCACCGACCATCTCTCGCTTTCGCTGATCTTGTAGATGGGGTCTCCGGAGCTCACGATATCGTTGTTCTGGACTCTTTTCTTTTCGTAATCCTTTCCGCTCAGCAATTCGGGAGTCAGGGTCTCCATGGTCACATTCTCGTACCCGTCGGTAAAATAGGTGACGACTCCGGAATGCGGGGAATTCTCATAGTGGATAAGGGCTCCCCCCGCATCCGAGAGCATGGAAACATCCGAAAGCGTGCTCATGGTCTTTATTTCCATAAGGACGCCGTCCAGGCTGTATTTAAAATCATATACCGAGGAAAATGAAGGCGCGGAAAACTGTTCGCTGAAATTCTTTATATCATCCTTGATGATCATCAGATCCTCTTCGGAATAATCCTTCGCATCCGCGGAGGATGCAGCCTCGGCGATGGTGCCCGTTTCGTCTATGGTACACACCAGATCCCCGGTGGCCGCATGGGTTCCCTCCCGGATGTAGTAATTGATATAACCGGAGCTCGATGCAGGGACGATGCTCTCATTCCTGAGAGCCAGCGCGGTATAGGTATTGACTGAGGAAAGCGAGCCGCTCCTGACTTCATAACCGCTGATATGCTTCGTCCTTGCGTAAGAAACAACAGCCGCCACGATCTCCACCAGGACCAGAGCGCAAATGATAATGCCCACGTTGATGTTCAGGGGCTTTTTGTACTGCAATACCCTGTTGTCTCTTCTTTTAGCCATCTTAAGTTTTAAAGAGAAATGATTATCTTTTCTCTCAGCTTTTCGCTGAGTTCTTTTTCATCCTTTGAGATATCTATGACGAAATCCACGCCCCACTTTTTCCCTATGTCCTCAAGCCTGAGGATCATGGGTTCGATCTGATCGTCGGAGGCCTGGGAAAGCTTCAGGATATTGTCGATGTACATCTGTTCAAGATCGTGATCCTGAGAGATGATGCCGCTTACAAAGCCGGCGAATTCATCCGGATCCTTGAGTTCGAATTCCGATACGTCTATGAGCCTGATCCTGTTATTGAGCTCAAACATATGCTTTGTGCTTTTGTCGAGAAAGACTATGGATCCGTTGACTTTCTTCACCTCTGTATTCACCTTGTCGATCAGATGTCTGGTCTTTCCCTTTCCTTTTTCTCCGGTAATAAGCATAACCATTGGCGTACCCTCCTTTTTTCCTTGTTGATGAGCTACGGTTCGTTTCTTTCCTTCAAAACACCTATCTATTCATTCTTCCGTATTCCGGTCTGTCTTAACCCCGTTATCCTCCGGACTGGCCCTGACCCTGTTCCAGAAGAGCCAGAAGCTCGTTCATCTGATGATAGAGCTCCGTCTCGTCGGCCGCATGCATCACTATGGCGACATATGGCGTCCCGAGAGAATTCTTTACATACAGCATGAGGCATCTGCCCGCCGCTGCCGTGGTCCCCGTTTTTCCGCCGATCACGTTCACGTTTCCCGGAGGCCTGACCTCTCCCTGGGTATAACCCACAGTGGACTTTATCTCCTTCTCCGCGGTGCTCCCGTCCCCCTTGGTGTAACTTGTGCTGTAGGTGCTGCAGCTTATGGTCTCGACGAAGGCGGGATAGTTCACTGCTTCCCTCATTATCAGATACAGGTCGTACGCCGTCACCTCATGTCCCTCCGCAGTGAGCCCGCTGGGGTTTACAAAGGTGCAGTTCGTGGCTCCGATCCTGAGCGCCTCCTGGTTCATCTGCTCAATGAAGGCCTCAACTGTGCCGGACACATTCTCGGCTATGAAAAGCGCAACGTCATTGTCGGACTCCATCAGGAGAAAATGAAGAGCCTGATCCAGGGTCATCCTGTCTCCTGCGTTGATCCCCAGAAGCGTGGCGCCCTGTTCCTTTACGACTATATCCTCTCTCGCGGTCAGCATGGTCTCGGCGCTCATGTTCCTGAGAGCCACCAGCGCCGTCATGACCTTTGTCAGCGAAGCGGGACTTCTGGTGTCATGCATATTGAGAGCATAGACCGTGTTGTCCTCGGACATGGCCAAAAGACCGGCAGACTGATCGATCTTCATATCCTCTATAGCCGAGATGTTCACATCCCCGGTGACCACCGAAAGCCCGTCCGAAAACGGATCCGCCCTGCCTGTCAGATACACATCCCCCAGCGAGAAACGGGCGTTGTCGGTGTCCGGGTCAAAGGGAAAGGAAAAGCCCTTTCCGCATCCCGTAAACACAAATAAAGAAACCGACAAAAGCAGTGAAACGATAACGCTTTTATTTATATTCACGCCACTCCATATCTCCTCTATCCAGCGATTTGATCAGAAGCTCCGCCGTGGCCAGATTCGTGGCACATGGTATATTGTGTATGTCACAGAGCCTCACGGTATCGGACAACTCCGGTTCGGGAAAACTCTTTTCCAGAGGATCCCTCAGGAATATCAGCAGGTCTATCTCATTCTGCTCAATAAGGGCTCCAAGCTGCTGACCTCCCCCAAGGGCTCCGGAGAGCACCTTGTTCACGGTGAGACCGGAAGCCTCGCTCACAAGCCTGCCGGTGGTGCCGGTGGCATACAGCTCGTGCTTGGAAAGGATCCCCCTGTAGGCAATGCAGAAATTCTGCATAAGGCCTTTTCTCGCATCATTAGCGATCAATGCTATATTCATCGCTGCCTTCCCTGTACATCCTCCCTGCCCGCTCTTCTTTTCCGACGCTCAGTACAAAGCCTGTGCCTATGAAAAGACTGTCAAGCGAGGTAAGACCATAACTCACAAAGGGGAGAGGAATGCCGGTATTCGGAAGCACCCCGGTGGTGACGCCTATGTTCATAAAGCCCTGGAAGGCTATCAGGGCGCCCATTCCCGCTCCTATGATCCGCCCCGCTATGTCACGGGATCTCATACCGATAATAATACATTCAAAAGAGATTAAAATCAACAGCAACAAAACCGCAGATGTCCCCATGAAACCAAATTCCTCGCCTATGACGGCAAAAATAAAATCCGTCTGGGGCTGGGAAATGAAATTTCCGTTCTTGACCGAGCTTATTTCATTATTTCTGTAGCCCTTCCCCGTGAGCTGGCCGGAGCCTATGGCTATGACGGAATTGGTCTGCTGATAGGCCACCGTGTCCTCGTATTCCTCCGGGTATATCCATCCCAGTATCCTGTTTCTCTGATACTCCTTGATGATGGTCTGATCCGGCTGCATGATCATCGAAAAGAATATCATTGTAGCCGGGATCACTATGGCAAAGAACCCCAGCACCACCTTCCAGCTGACGCCTCCCACGAACATGATGGTCAGGAACAGCACCACAGTCATTATGCTGGTGGACATATCCGGCTGCCTGTAGATCAGGTAGATCACGGGCAGAAAAAGGGCGACGCACAGGAAAATGTACAGGAACGTATTGAACCGTTCCATATGGGTCCTGATAAACGCGGCGTAAAACAGGATCAGGGACAGCTTTGCTATCTCAGAGGGCTGGAACTGTATCCCGGCGATATTGATCCACCTCTGGGCGCCGCCGGAGGAATGGCCCATGATGAGCACCAGGATCAGCAGCACCAGATTCCCGGCATAAATGATCCAGTAGGTCTTCAGGAGCACCGAATAATCCATGAGCGAAATGACGATCATCAGGAAAACGCCTATGACAGTGCCCAGGATCTGCCTGCTCTGGAGAGACTCCTTTGCGGACCCCACGGCAAATATCCCGATAAGAGCCAGCATTATCACATAGACGGCCAGTTTGAAATCAAAATCCGACAGTCTGTATCTGGATCTGTCAAACATCTCAGTCCGCCTCTCCCAGAGTGTCGAACATCTGCCTCGTCATGGGAGACACTATTATCCTGTCCCCTATGCCGGCCCGGGCTATCTTTCCGCCCTTCTGCTTTCCGAAGCCGAACCCCAGGCCCGTCTCTTTCCCCGGTCTGTAAATGATCCCCGAAATGTCCAGATGCTCGGGGGAAAATGTAAGGGCGACGACCTTGTGGTCCTTCTGCATATCGTTCCCTGCGCTGACATAGCCCATAAGAGCGCCAAAGCAGTACAGATCGCCATCCGTCACTATGCTGGCTCCCTTTTCCACATCTCCGAGGACCACCAGAGACCTGTCCGACGTAACCTTTTCACCGCAGGTTACGCTTTTATGCCTTATGTCCGCCGTGAGGAAGGAGTCCCTCATCCGTTCATAATCGGCCCTCTCAAGAGCTCTGTCAAAGACCGCGATCCTTTCATCATCGAGCCCGGCCACGCATCTGATCCTGAGCCTGCTGTTGTCTTCGATGACCCTCACCAGTTCGAACTCCTCGTCGAGAGAAAGCTCCCTGCCGGCAAATGAGACCGCGATCTGCTCCTCGCCGAAGAAACCGGCGTTGTCCCTGAACTTGGCTGCCACATCTTCCATAACGCTCTCGAAGGAGCCCTCAGGGCTTGTTTTGATGACCAGTCCGTTTCTGTAGCTTTTAAGCTCTACCATTATCAATCTCCGTTAATCACACCTGCTTCCAGTTCTCCGGAAACATCCTTCAGTATCTCTCCGCTGTCGGCCAGCCCGTAATAGTACCTGTAGACTTCCCGGGCAGTCTGAGCGGCGTAATCGGAAGTATAGCCGTTGGCTATCCTGACGGCAACCGTTATCTCGGGATTCTCGTAAGGGGCGTAGGAGACGAAGAGCGCGTGGTTCGGCCTGCTGGAGGACTCCTGGGCAGTACCCGTCTTTCCGGCCACCCTGACTCCGAGATCGGAAAAGTATGCCTTGTTCTCCACCACCCCCCTCATACCGGCGTGTATGGCGTCCCAATACGAGGAATCCATGTCTATCTGATTATATACCTGAGGCTCCTGAGTATAAACCGTCTTTCCCGATGCTTCAGCGACCTTTGAAATAAGGGTCAGATCGTAGCAGGTGCCCCTGTTGGCAACCGTAGTCACATACTTTGAGAGCTGGGTTGTGGTAAAGTTGTGGGATCCCTGTCCTATAGCCGAACGGACGGAATCGATGTCCGATATCTCTGGGCTTGACTCGTCTATCTCCACGCCGCTGGTCTCCCCCATCCCGTACATTCTTGCATATTTTGCGAGAGTTTCAAGACCCACGTCCGACTTGTAGTTCACGCCGTTCACCAGACTGAGCCTGTATCCCACCTCATAAAAGAAACAGTTGCAGGAATTCCTTATGCCTCCCGTCACGTTCAGGGAGCCGTGGGCACCGGGATAGATCCAGCATCTGGCCGCCCTGTCCGTCTTTTCGAATATGCCGTGGCAGGTGATCCCGGCTCCCACGTCTATGGCGCCTTCCATAAGACCCGCGGTAGCCGACACCATCTTGAAGGTGGAACCGGGGGCCGTCTTCTGCATCGTGGCGTAATTCAGCTGTGGAGATGACAGATCCACTCTCAGAGCCGCGTAATAATCGGAATCCACGCCGTTTGCCATGCGGTTATTATCGTATGAGGGATAGGAGACCAGGGCCTTTACCCTGCCTGTAGCCACCTCCGTCACCACGATGGACCCGGAATGAGGATCCAGGGCCAGCTGTCCGGGGGTGATATCCAGGTCTTCGATCCTGTTTCTCATAAAATCATAAGCGGATTCCTGGCCGTTCTCAAACCGGGACAATTCCGTCCTCTCGACTCCCACCGCCCCCTGATCGATGAGCACCCGGCACACCTGCCAGCCTTCCACGTCGCCGTTTCTGATCATGTACCTGTATACAACGGTGGAAAAATCATTATCCTCCCGGAGATCGCTGATAAGCCTTTCCGTAAGATTTTCATACACTGAATCGGAGTCCGTGTACTTCCCCTCTATCTCGAGCCTCGTCACGTCGACCCACCCCATGGAGATGGCGTAGGTCAGGAAATCGTACATGCTGATGGTCTCATCAGTGGTCCAGGAGATGTAGACCGGATCCTCCCTGTCAACGTTTTCGGATACAAGTATCCCCTCCGAATAGAGCAGCTGGACCGCTCTGGTCTCATAGGCCTGATACTCCTTGGGAAGCTGATTGTAGGGCGTGTGGTTGGTCTTCATCTCCTCTTCCAGTATATCCAGGGCTTCGGAAAGATTCTGCTCATATTTCACGTATATCTCTTTTTCCGTCTTGGAGGCGTCCGGAGCATTCAGGTGTTCCCGGTTGATGATATTGTTAGAAAAGCAGGCGATATACACGTCGTAGATTGGTATGATTATATCCGAACTGTTCTCCGCATTATACTCCCTTATATCCCTTATCTTCGCCAGGAGGATGGAGGACAGCTTCTGCTCCATGATATCGTAACAGACCTTTTGCAGATCCCCGTCCACCGAGAGATACACATCATTTCCGGCGGCGGGTTCGGTCCTGCCGGTGATCTCTATCACCTTTCCCATGTTGTTCACATACAGTGTTTCGGAGCCCTTCCTCCCCTGGAGATACTTCTCCATCGAGGCTTCCACGCCGGATTTTCCGACGGTGTCCGTCATGTCGTACTCGGGATTTTCAGAGGAATATGATTCCAGTTCCTCCTGGGAGATCTTTCCCGTATACCCCAGTATCTGGGAAAAATACACGGGATCGTTGTATTTCCTGATGGTGCCCTCCGCCACCTCCACGCCGTCCAGCTCGTCCTGATTCTCCAGAATGACCGACACCGTCTTTCTGGAAACGTTGCTGGCTATGGTGGTGGCGATATACTGCTGGTAACTGTTTGAATTCATGGCGAACCTGACCGCCAGTATCTTCAGGGTCTTTTCCTGATCGTACCCTCTTATCACGAACCTGTCGCAGAGGTAGGCGACCACATCGTTGGCAGTAGCCGTCTTTTGGCGGTATTCAAGATCGTCATAATTTCTCTTCCCGTACACATCCGCCAGGAATCTGTTCTGGGCGGCGCCGGTGTTCAGGAATACGTAGTTCCCTCCGGAGAGGCCTATGCCGAAATCCCCGTCCACCCGGTCTCCGTACTTTTCGATGAGATCGATGGCGCGGCCTATCACGGCGTTCATTTTCTTGTCCTTGTCCCTGCCGGACTCATACACATCCTGCATGGTCACGGAATAGGCCAGTTCGTTATAGGCCAGCAGGTTCCCGTTCACATCGTAAATATTGCCTCTGGCCCCCTGAATGGCTCTTTCCTTTTCGATCTTCAGCTGGAAATTTTCAAGATATTCGTAACCGTGCACTATCTGCAGGTCGAAAACCCTGTAGAGCAGATACCCTCCCGTAATGCTGATAAGCAGCATCACGATAAAGGATCTGGAGGTCACGAAGCGAATGATCTTTTCAAAAACGCCCTCATTCAAACCCGTTGTTCCTCCTGAAGCCGTCATCCATCACCCTGTGCAGGAACAGGATCAGCGGATATACAGCCATGGTGATGATGACCGTATAGACCATTTCCGGCAGTATCACTCTCGTGTAATAGAATCCCGCGCTCAGCTTTCCCCTCAGCAGGAAGAGGAACACATAGCAGACGCTTCCGTAGAACAGGTCGCTGCCCACCACCGAAAGCAGGGGGAGCTTTATGTCCTCCGGGTAGAAGACATTGTTCAGTTTTCCGTTCATATACCCTATAAACAGGTAGATCATGGTGTAAAGCCCGATGAAATCCCCGAAAAAGACATCCTGGAGAAAGCCGCAGAAAGCCCCCGCCAGCATGCCGTACCAGATGCCGTCCATGAAGCCGAAGGAAGCCACCGCTATCACTATCAGATTGGGGACGACCTGACCGAAGCTGATGTGTGGGAAGACAGCGCTCTGCAGCACAAAGAGGAAGAGCGACAAAAGCATTATGACGATGATCTTTTTGAGCTGTTTCATTCCGTATCGGGATAATTATAACCGGCCGCGTCACTCTTCATGCGGAGGATCACCAGGACCTCGTTCATCTGGGTGAAATTGACGGCAGGAGTGATGGTGCCGGATTTTGTCAGGTTGTTGGAGTCAAGTTCGATGCTGTCGATATAGCCTATAAGTATGCCCGGGAGGAACTTCTCGCTTATGTTGCTGGTCACCACCTTATCCCCTACTTTGGCCGCGTCTTCACTGTCCATAAGCTGGGAAAAGGTAATGACTCCCTCCCTGTATTTTTCCAGGTCCCCGGAGACGATCATCTGGGCGGAATTCGACAGCACCATGGCTGAAACGTTGGAATCATCGGCTATGATGGCCTTGACTCTGGCCCAGGTGCTCCCCACCTGGGTGACTCTGCCGGCCAGACCGCTCCCGGCCATAACGTTCATATCCTTCTGTATCCCGTCCTCAGCCCCCTTGTCGATCACAAAGGAGTAAAACCAGTTGCCGGAATCTCTTGCGATCACCCTGGCCCCCGTAGTTTCATAATCCTCGTACTGGGCGTCGATGTCATAAAGCTTCTGAAGGGCTGAGAGCTCATATCTGTTCTGCTGGAGTTCGGTGTTCTCGATGGTGAGCCGGTCCACCTCGCTCTGAAGGATGGCGTTCTCGTCCTGAAGCTCGGTCAGATTCTTGAACCTCACCCCCAGCGCGCTGAAATAGCTCCCGGCGGAACTGATCCCTCTCTCAAAGGGCGTGATAACAAATCCCAGAGCCCTTGATACGGGCTCTGAGATCGTAGGTGTTGTATATGTGACCACTATCAGCGCGGTACAGCCGATGACTATCAAAAGCAGCACATATCTTGAAGGGATCTTTATCCCCTCTTCTTTTTTCTTTATGAGGGGACTCATGCTTACTGATCCTCTGCGCTGTACGCCAGAGACTTGTACTGGTCTTCTTTTATTATCCTGGCAAGGCCCAGAGCCACCGATGACCCGGGGTTCTCCGACACGTTCACCCTGAGCCCGGTCACGCTTCCTATCAGTTCGGACAGATGCGCCACCTGTGAGGCTCCGCCGGTGAGATAAATGCCGTGTCTGTATATATCCGAAGACAGTTCCGGGGGCGTCCTCTCAAGGATCAGCTTGATATTGTCTATTATGGTCATGTAGTGCTCTTTCAGGCACTCATCCATAAGCTTCGTGGGGATGTGCCTCTCTACGGGCAGTCCCGTCACTATATCCCTGCCGTAGATGACCGCGTCCTTTTCATTCTTCTCAAGGTCGCTCAGGGAGATCTTTACGCTCTCCGCGGTCTTGGATCCGATTATAAGGGAGTATTCCTTCCTGATGGCGGACTTTACCGCCTCGTCGAATTTTCTCCCCCCGATCTTGATCAGTCTTGACAGGACTATCCCCCCAAGGGACAGGATGGAAATGTCCGTAGTGTCAAAGCCCACGTTCACCACTATGACTCCCTGGGCGTTCTTTACGTCTATGTCCATTCCCAGTCCGTCGGCAACAGCCATGTCCACGCTGAACACCCGCTTGGACTTGAGCCCCGCATCGCGGATCAGGTCGTTGAACGCCTTTCTCTCCACCTCTGTCACGTCTCTCGGGACCGCGATGTAATAATCCGCCGGCTGCACGTGGTTCTTCATGATGTCTGTCATGTAGAGCCTTACCAGGGATTTCATATTCTCGATGTCCGCAATGACGCCGCAGGACAGAGGGTATGATATCTCGATATTTGCCGGAGTCTTTTCATACATCTCAAAGGCCGAATCGCCGTAGGCAAAGATCCTGTTCTTGTTCATGATGGCGATCATGTTCTTTTCGGAAAAAACCTGGTCCTCTGCGGCGTTGTATATCTTGATGTTGCAGGTCCCCAGATCTATGCCGAAAGAATTACCGACATTTCTGTTGTGCTTTGTTTTATCTGACAAATTCCACCAGCCCTTCCGTTCAGCCACCGTTCACGAGCCTGACTGTCTCTCTGGCGATAGCCAGCTCCTCATTGGTGGGAACCACGAGAACCTTCACCTTGCTGTCAGGTGAGGAGATCTGTACTTCCTCGCCTCTCTTCCGGTTCTCATTTTCATCAATGGACAGACCGAGATACCCAAGATAGCCGCATATCATGCTTCTGATCAGGGGATCGTTCTCGCCCACGCCTGCCGTAAATACTATGGCGTCCACCCCGTTCATTGCGGCGGTATACGCCCCTATGTATTTCGCCACTCTGTAGGAATAGGTGTCAAAGGCTCTCCTGCCTTCCGCCTTTCCTTCGTCATAGGCCTTCCCTATATCCCTGAAATCGCTGGAAAGGCCGCCGGAAAGTCCGAGGACTCCGGATTCTTTGTTGAGGACCTTCATTACATCGCCGAGAGACAGTTTCTCACAGTTGGCAATGTATTCGATGATGGCGGGATCCAGATCTCCGGATCTGGTGCCCATGATAAGTCCCTCAAGGGGAGTGAGTCCCATGGACGTATCGACGCATTTGCCGTTCATCACCGCCGACACGCTGGCGCCGTTTCCGAGATGGCACACGATGACCTTGAAGTCGTCGCAGGACCTGTTCAGTATCTCCGCTGCCCTCCGGGACACGAATGAGTGGCTGGTCCCGTGGAATCCGTAACGCCTGACCTTGTGATCGGTGTAGTATCTGTATGGAAGTCCGTAGAGAAACGCCTTTTCGGGCATTGTCTGATGGAAGGCAGTGTCAAACACCGCTGTCTGGGGTACTCCCGGCATGAGCTTCGTGCAGGCATCGATGCCGATGAGATTGGCCGGATTGTGAAGAGGCGCAAGATCATTACACTCTTCCACCGCTTTCAGCACTTCGTCGTCGATGATCACCGATGTGCTGAACTTCTCGCCTCCGTGAACCACCCTGTGTCCCACGGCTCCGATCTCGGAAAGCCCGGAAATGACCCCGTTTTCACTGTCCGTAAGAGCGTCCAAAACGAGGGATACAGCCTTGCTGTGATCGGGCATGGGAGTCTCGGTCACTATCTTGTCCTTGCCGGCCGGGGTATACACGAGCCTGGACCCGTCAATGCCTATCCTCTCGCAAAGTCCCTTTGCCTTCACCTGCTCCGTGTCCGAATCGATAAGCTGGAACTTCAGGGAAGAACTTCCGCAATTTATAACAAGTATATTCAAGATAAAACCTCCTGTCCTGTCATCACGGAGCGGCGGCGGGGCTGGGGCCGGAAATACGGCGTTCCCGACGCATCATGCCGCTCCGATTTATGAATGTTCCTCAGTTCCTCATGAGATCTGGCACTGAACCGCCGTAAGCGCCACAACGCCCACTATGTCCTCCCAGGAACAGCCGCGTGAAAGGTCGTTGACAGGCTTTGCTATCCCCTGGAGCATGGGACCGTAAGCCTGAGCCTTGCCCAGCCTCTGAACCAGCTTGTATCCGATATTGCCGGCATCCAGATTGGGGAAGATGAGGACGTTTGCGTGTCCCGCAACCGAAGAGCCGGGAGCCTTGATCTTTGCGACTTCGGGGACCACAGCAGCATCCAGCTGAAGTTCACCGTCCACATCAAGGTTGGGATATCTCTCATGGGCGATCCTTACGGCTTCCACAACCTTGTCCACCAGAGCGTGCTTTGCGGAGCCCTTAGTGGAATGTGACAGCATGGCGACCTCGGGATGATCTCCTATGAGGCCCTGGAAACTCTTTGCGGAACTCTGGGCTATATCCGCCAGCTGATCGGAAGTGGGATCCTGGTTAAGTCCCGAATCCGCAAAGATAAACACGCCGTTGTCCCCCAGCGTGGGATCCGGCACGACCACCAGGAAGAAACCGGACACCAGCTTCACTCCGGGAGCCGTCCTGAGTATCTGAAGGGCGGGACGGAGAGTATCGCTGGTGGCGTGGCAGGCGCCCGCCACCATGCCGTCGGCGTCATTTGCCTTGACCATGGTCACGCCGAAAGTAAGCTTGTCGTTCAGGAGCGTCTCTTTTGCTTTCTCCTCGGTCATACCCTTTTCCTTACGGGCTTCGTACAGGACGTTCACGTATTTGTCCAGAAGATCCGTCTTTTTGGGATTCACTATCTTCGCTCCGGAAAGGTCGATCTCCAGCCATTTCTCACCGCTTGCAATGTCCTGTTCATCGCCCACCAGGATTATATTGGCTATCCCTTCCTTCAGGATAGCGTCCGCAGCGTAGAGAGTGCGCTTGTCATCCGGCTCGGGGAGCACTATAGTCTTCTTTTCCTTTTTTGCCTTTGCCTTGATCTGATCAATAAAAGATTCCATAACCCCATACCTCCTGCTTTATTATTCTCTCACAGGCGAAAGCCTGTTGATTATGTATTGCCGTCCTTCCCCTTCAGAGCCTCCTCAAGGGTGTGCCAGCCAAGGACCGCGCATTTGACCCTGGAAGGCATATGGGATATGCCCTGAAAGGCCTGGGCGTCCTCCAGACTCTCAAGGGAATCCTCGTCGGTCACCTCTCCCTTGATCATGCCCATAAAGGTGCCGGAGAGGGCCTTCGCCTCCTCCACCGTCTTTCCCAGTATCAGGTCTATCATGATATTGGCGCTTGCCTGGGAGATCGCGCAGCCGTCCCCTATGAAGGCCGCGTCCTTTATCACGTCCCCGTCAAGCTCCAGCTGAAGCGTGATCTCGTCCCCGCAGGAGGGATTCACCCCCTCCTTCACTACGGAAGGAGCCTGCATCTGGTATCGGTGCTCCCTGGAGCGGCTGTTCTCCGTTATGACCTGAGTATAGAGCTCGTCGAGTTCCATCAAAATCTCTCCTTAAAGACCCAGTCTGCCTCTCACCTTTTTCAGGGAATCGCACAGCAGATCCACATCTTCCCTTGAATTATACACCGAAAAGCTGATACGGCAACAGGAATTGAGTCCCATGCTCTTTAACAGAGGCTGGGCGCAGTGATGGCCCGCCCTGACGCAGACCCTGTCGGCGGAGAGCACCGTTGCGGTATCGTGAGGATGAACATCCTTCACGTTAAAGGGTATCGCCCCGAACCGTTCCCGGTCCGCCGGACCGTACACCTCAACATGATCAAGCTCCGAAAGCCGGGAAAGCGCGTAATCGTACACATCTCTTTCCCTTTGGGCGATGACGTCCATGCCGATCCTCTCCATGAAGGATATCGCTGCCAGAAGCCCTGCTGCCGCTCCCGGATCCTGGGTCCCGGCCTCAAACTTCTGCGGCAGCGGCGCCCAGGTGGCGTCCTGCTCCCTCACGTATTCTATCATGTCGCCGCCGGAGAGAAAGGGAGGCATGGATTCCAGAAGCTCATCCCTGCCCCAGAGCGCTCCTATCCCGAAAGGGGCAAACATCTTATGCCCGGAAAACGCGATGAAATCGGCGCCCAGTTCATTTACATCCACCTTCATATGGGGCACGCTCTGGGCGCAGTCCATGACCGTGACAGCTCCTGTCTCCTTCGCCCTGGAAATGATCTTCCCAACGGGGGGCATCACTCCGAGCACGTTGGACACGTGGGTAAAAGCCACAAGCTTTGTATCGGCGTTTATCTTCTCCTCTATCTCGCTGTCGGTTATCTCAAAGGAGTCGTTCAGATACAGATAAACGAGTTCAGCGCCCTTCATCCTGCAGAGTCTCTGCCAGGGCAGGAGGTTACTGTGGTGTTCCATTATGGTGATCACCACCCTGTCCCCGGCGCCCACATTTTCGGCGCCCCAGGTATAGGCGAGCAGGTTCATGGCTTCCGAGGTATTCCTCGTGAAGATCACATCCCGGCTCTCCGCTCCGATAAAGGACGCCGTGCGGTTCCTGGCTTCTTCGTACACTTCCGTGGCTTTTTCCGCTTCCAGATATGTCCCCCTGTGGGGGTTGGCGTTATCATTGGCGTAGAAAGAACCGACTGCTTCGATGACCTCCGAGGGTCTCTGGCTCGTAGCAGCGCTGTCAAGATATACCATCCTCCTCCCGTCCCTCTCGTTCATGAGTTCCGGGAAAAGCGATCTTATTTCCGCATCAGTCAAGTGAGAGCCTCCTCTCAAGATAATTCACAGCGGCGTTCCTCACGCCCTCGTCGGGTATGGCCTTGATGACGGGCATGAGTCCTGAGGAGATGATGAGTTTCTTTGCTCTTTCCTCGGATAGAGCCCTGCTCATGAGATAGAACAGCCTGTCCTGATCTATCCTGCCGATGGTGGCGGCGTGCTGGCCGTCCACATCCTCTTCACTGCAGAGTATCACGGGGACGGAACGGTTTTTGGCGCTGTCCGACAGAATGAGCACATTTTCCTCTTCCCTGCCCTTTGAGCCGGCAGCCCCCTTTTGAAAGTCAAGAGTGCCTCTGTATATCTTGTCGCTCCTTCCCATGAGCGCTCCGGAGGCTGTGAGGAAGCTTTCCGTGTCCCTTCCCTTCTGCCTGACCACATAGTTCATGTCAAGCACCCTGTCTCTCTCCCCGAGATAGGCTGTGTCAAGCCTGAAGACCGACCTGTCTCCGGAAAGACCGGTCTCACAACCGGAATACACCGATCTTCCGCCGAGATACACCTGGCTCAGCCTTACCTCGGCGTTCTCACGGGCTATTATCCCGGTATCGCTCATGTATGATGAAGTTTCCGAAAGCATCTCGGCCTGGACCACATGCACCTTTGCTCCTTCTTCGGCGATCACGTAAGTCAGGTCCGCTCTCTCCGCGGTATGTCCCTCTATGGATTCGCAGAACTCAAGCACCGTTACGGAGCTGTTCTTCCCCGCATGGATCAGAGTGACCGAGGACTCTCGCTCTCCGTCCCCAAGTCTCCTTCCCGCAATGACGGGCTCCGTCAGTATCTCGCCGTCACGGACTTCTATGACACGGTGCTCCGTGCACGATCCTGCGATGAGTTCCGCAGCTTCCCTTCCCATTCCCGTGGCGACAGCCCTGAACTCTTCAGGCACGGCAAAGCCGGCTCCTCCGAAAGACTTTGCGTCAATAAGGGCGCCATTCACTCCGAGCCTGTTCCAGGTGGGCGCAGGCATTCTGTTTAAGCTGATCTGTCCTGCCATCATCCGTTATCCATCTCCAGTTTGATCAGATTGTTCATCTCCACCGCATACTCCAGAGGGAGTTCCTTCGCCACAGGCTCTGCAAAGCCGCTGACTATCATGGCTCTTGAATCCTCCTCCGAAAGCCCCCTGCTCATGAGGTAGAACACAGCGTCGTCGCTGATCCTGCCGATCCGGGCCTCATGACCTATATCCGAAGAGGCGTTCCTGATATCCATGGCGGGGATAGTGTCCGACCTGGAATCGGAATCCAGCATAAGGGAATCACAGCTCACCGAAGACCTTGTGTTCACGGCGCCTTCAGCCACCGTCACAGAGCTTCTGAACACGCATTCACCTCCGGATTTCGATATGGATTTCGCCACTATATGAGAGCTGGTGCCCCTGCCCGAATGGGCCACCTTCGCTCCCGTATCCAGCTGCTGGCCTTTTCCGGCAAAGGTAATGCCCGTGTACTCCATTCTGGAACCGTCCCCCTTGAGTATCGTCATAGGGTAAAGGTAAGATGTGTGGGATCCGAAAGAGCCGGAAACCCACTCCATTATGCCGTCCTTTTCGATGACGGCCCTCTTCGTGTTGAGGTTATACATATTTTTGGACCAGTTCTCAATGGTGGAATATCTGAGCCTCGCGCCCTCTCCCACAAAGAGTTCCACGCAGCCCGCATGAAGATTGGCCACGGAATACTTAGGAGCTGAGCACCCCTCGATAAAGTGAAGATCCGCGCCCTTGTCCACGATTATCAGCGTGTGTTCGAACTGACCCGCCCCGGGGGCGTTGAGTCTGAAATAGGACTGGAGAGGTATGTCCACCTTTACTCCGGGAGGCACATACACAAAAGATCCCCCGGACCAGACGGCGCCGTGAAGAGCCGCGAATTTATGATCGGTAGGCGGCACGAGCTTCATGAAGTGTTCACGCACCATCTCCCGGTATTCTCCGGTGAGAGCGCTCTCCATGTCCGTGTACACCACGCCCTGAGCAGCCACCTCTTCCTTTACGTTATGGTACACCACCTCCGAGTCGTACTGGGCTCCCACTCCTGCCAGGGACTTTCTCTCGGCCTCCGGTATACCCAGCCTCTCGAAAGTATTCTTGATATCCTCGGGCACTTCCGACCATTTGCCTCTCATGGCGGTATCCGGGCGGACGTAGGTCACGATGTCGTCCATATTCAGTCCGTCGATAGGCGGACCCCAGTCCGGGATATCCAGACTTTCATATATCTTCAGGGATCTCTGCCTGAATTCTCTCATCCAGTCGGGATCATGTTTCTCATCGCTTATCTGCGAGACCACCTCCGGGGTGAGTCCGGCAGAAGTCTTAAATGAAGCATTCTCCGCATCCTTAAAATCATAAAAGGAGCGGTCCACATCCCTGACACATTTTTTCGCGTCTGTCTGCATCAGACCTGCTCTTCCTCTTCCAGGGCCTTGAAGCCCTCTCTCTCGATCTCATCCACCAGGGACGCATCCCCGTTCCTCGTTATCCTTCCCTTTGAAAGGATATGCGTGTGATCCACATCGAGACCTTCGAGGATCCTGGCGTTATGTGTGATTATGATAAGCGAGTTGTCTTCCTTCTTGAAATGCCTTATCCCCTCCGAGACGATCTTCACGGCGTCCACGTCAAGCCCTGAATCCGTTTCATCGAGTATCGCGAGTCTGGGACCCATCATCAGCATCTGGAGGATCTCCGCCTTTTTCTTTTCCCCGCCGGAAAAGCCCACATTCAGGTCCCTTCCCGCGTAGGAATGATCCATGGACAGGGTGTCCATCACCGATCTGAGTTCCTTCTGAAAAGCGAAAACCTTAAGGGGTTTACCGGTGACGGCGCTGCGGGAAGCGCGCATGAATTCCTCCAGGGTGACCCCCGGGACCTCCTGTGGAGACTGGAAGGAAATAAAGATGCCGAGCTTTGCCCTCTCGTCCGTCTTCATATCCGTGATGTCCAGGCCGTCAAAGAAGATACGCCCCGAATCCACACTGTATACGGGATTTCCCATGATCACATTGCCCAGAGTGGACTTGCCGGCCCCGTTAGGTCCCATGATCACATGGGTCTCTCCGGGTCTCACGGTCAGATCCAGTCCGTTCAGGATCCGGTTTCCGTCCACCGTGACACATAATTTTTCAACTCTCAACAGTTCGTCGCTCATAACTGTCCTTTCTCTTTCCGAACACAACTCACGACATTATAGCAAAAAAAAATAATAAATACAAAACCGGCTCACGCTCCGATTTTCCGGCCCAGATTGGACAAAATGGTATCGGAAAGTTCCTTCAGAGTCATGGGTTTGCTCAGATAATCCGAAAACCCATTCTCCAGATACATTTCCCTGGCCCCGGCTATGGCGTTTGCTGTCAAAGCTATGAAAGGCGTGTCCTTATTGAGGCTGTCTTCAAGGCTCCGGGCCTTTTCCAAGGTTTCTATGCCGTCCATCTCAGGCATCAGGTGGTCGAGAAGGATCACGTCAAACTTTTTCCGCTTTATTATCTCAAGCATTTCGGCTCCGCTCCTGCAGGAGGCCACTTCGGCGTCCAGTTTTTTCAGAAGCCCCCTTGCAACCTTCAGGTTCATGGCGTTGTCGTCCACCACCAGGACCTTTATGCCCTCGAGACTCTCCGGCTCTTCCTCCTGTAATATCAGAGAGGCATCGGGATCGCCTGTACCGATATCGCCGATGGGAGTTTCATCGGTGATGATCTGGGGGAGCCTGACCGTGAATTCAGAGCCTTTTCCGTAAGTGCTCTCGCATTCGATATCGCCTTCCATGAGCCGGATCAGATTGGCGGAGATCGCAAGGCCAAGCCCCGTCCCCTCAACGGATCTGGTCTTTTTCTGGTCAAGCCTCTCAAACTGGTTGAAGAGGCGGCCCATATCGCTTTCCTTTATCCCTATGCCCGTATCCTTTACGGAAATAAACAGATTGCAGCGGCCATCGCCTGTTTTTTCATGTCTGACGGTAAATGTGACGCTTCCCTTCGGAGTGTACTTCACGGCGTTGCTCAGCAGATTGATCATCACCTCCCTGATGTGCTTCTCATCCCCCACAAGCTTTGAAGGGAGTTCGGGGGATATGTTCCTCACGAAATTCAATCCCTTTTCCTCAGTCCTGACCTTTATCATGGTGATGATGCTGTTCAGCAAAAGCCTGCTGTCGTACTCAGCGTTTATTATCTCCATCTTGCCCTGCTCTATCTTGGAAAAATCCAGAACATCGCTGATTATCTCCAGAAGAGCCGTCCCGGCGCTCTTAATATTGAGGGCATACTCCCTGACCGAAGGACTTGTGTCCTCGCGGAGTATCAGTTCGTCCATGCCGAGTATGGCGTTGATGGGCGTTCGTATCTCATGACTCATGTTGGCCAGGAACGTGGTCTTGGCCTGGTTTGCCTTCTGCGCCTCCAGGGTCTCTGCCCTGAGCTCGCTTATCCTCTTCACCTCGTAAGTGACCGCCACCACCAGCAGCACCAGAAGCCCCATTGCGACGAACACCCCGTCGTTGGTATGTACGGTTAGGTTCAGATGGATGATCTCCAGGATACAGAGCATAACGAAAATGCTGAAGCCTATGGCTATGACCTTATTTTCCCTGTGGCCTCTGACAAAGGTGTCGAATATTATCTCCGCAAACAGGAACAGGGCCACAAGACCCGCGATCAGATTGCTGACGGGCATGGTTTCGTTGAAGTCCGCAACATCCGAAAAATAGAGGGCGCTTATGACAATAAAAGTGACGGCGATCACAGCCCGGATCGCGTTGTAATACCTCTGATACCTGTGTTCCAGGAGAATGTCTATGTAAGCGGCAAAGGGGAGTGGCAACAGCATCAGGACCAGGAACTCGGTCACGCCGTCCACATAATAATTCTGAAAGAACAGGGGATAGGCGTAATTATCCAGCATCATCCAGGCGGCGGCGCAAAGTACGCCGAGGCACAGGTACCAGAGGGGAAAAGTCCTTCTGTTCCGGATCCTGTAGACCAGGCATATGGCGGTGATCACCAGGACAAAGGTGATGATGGCAAAACCCAGGATCAGTATGAACAGATTGTCATGTATGAGCCGGACGGCAAAGCCAAGCCTGTTGCCGATCATGACCTCGCTCAGTACATATTCGTCAAGCCAGTACCCGGGACGGATCAGGGTGAGGGTCTTCCCCCCGTCGTTCTCCCTCAGGGTTATGGGGAGCCACATGCCTTTTACGGTCCTGCCGAAGACGGAACGGCTTATCCTGTAACTGTTCCTGAGTTCCCCGTCCACATAAGCGTCCAGGTCTTTTCCGGACTTAATAAAAAGACAATCCCCGGACAGGATCTCATCCGGCAGCGTGGTGGTGAGCCTCACGTCGTCCACCCCTTTTACGCTGAACACAGCGGGCGCAGCGTACTGCGCCGTCACGCCTTCCGGATCCGTATATGTCCATACGGCGTCATACTGCTCGCACCTGTCGCCGTAAGGCGAAGGATTCTTCACGAAGAACTGTCCGTAAATAAAGACGACAACCGTGAACAAAGCGCAGCACCAGAGGCAGGCTCCTATGACGATATTAAATATCCGCTGTTCTTTTCTGTCTGTTCTGTTCATAAGGTTGCTGTCAGGTCCGGCTCATTTCACTATCAGCTCGCAGCAGACTGATTCATTTTCGGGGAGCGCGTATTTTTCATCATCGATCTCCGGGGTGTCGTCCCATACCCTTGCGACTACGGTGTAGCAGCCGGGGGACACGTTTTTGCCGATGGAGATCCAGCATTTGCCATTGTAATCGGGCACCAGGATGACGCCGTCCAGAGGATCATCATCGTCGTCATCTTCATCATCATCGTAATCTTCGTCCCAGTAATCCTCAGACTCATCATCAAAGTTCAGATCCAGGACCAGTGCGATGTTTTCCCCGCTGACGGGATCGATCACTTCCCAATCCAGGTCCTCGCTCTCAGGCTGGAGCGGCTTTTTCTTTGTTTCTCCGGTCTTTAATTTCGGCGAAATGGGTTTTACGGATAGTTTCAGGGGAATTTCAGTATATTTTCCAGGCTTTGGTATCTTTGCGGTGACTACAGTCTTGTTCATGGTCAGATCGTAGTAATACTCATCCTCCGGAGCATCAGCCGATCTCACCGTGACGGAGCTGCTGTATTTTCCCAAACTCACCGTTACCACCGCCTCGGCATTTGGCTCGGTGGCCACCACAAACCCTGACTTCGACACTTTGATCCCCTTGCCCTTTTTCATCTTCACGCGGAAGGAAAGCTCTTTAGGATCGGTATTCCTTTTTGTAGTGGTCACGATGAGCCTTTCACCTTCTCCGACTCCGAGGTCTATCTCAGGACCGTTGTTGATGGCTATCCCGGTCACAGGCTTCTTCACTATCAACTTTGTGTAAGCCTTTGTGGTCTTGGTTATGGGTTCCCCGTCCCCGGACCTGAATTCCTGTTCCATGGACCACTCTATGTAAGTGGCTCCCGCTTCCACAGGAGTGATATCAAAATAAGCTTTGGCAGCTTTTGCGCGGTCTTCATTGCTGTATTCGGGTTCCGGGATGTCGTCTATCACGCCTTCCGTGATGGCGGCGCCGGTCACCTGGCAATCCTCGTTTCTGAGGTAGGAGGGGATGCTCACGGCGATCCTCTTTACCGTATCCTTGGTGGGATCCACAGTCATATCGATCTTTTTGGGGGCGGATATACCGTACTTCTTTTTTCCTACTTTGATGGGAACGTTCTCCCGAACCTCCCCGTCCACCCTGACGGTAAATGTCTCACTGTCCTCTTCTCCATTCTCGCTCTGGCTACAGTATTCGGCCAGTATCTCCACCTCGGCGTGATTGTCTTTCCCCGGATCCCGGGCGGTGACCACGCCGTTTTTCAGGGATATGTATTTTGCATCGGAGGAGTCGGGATTCAGGATCGAATATTTCACCCCGTACACATATACCCCGTCGCTATTCACGTTGAGTCTCCTGACTTCTCCGGGGAGCATGTCCAGTTCCCGGTCAGATTCCAGGACTTCCATTTTCACTTCGGGCAATTCTACTGTCACCGTGATCCGGTCCGTAAAACCCCCGTCTCTGGTCCTTACGGTAATGACAGCCTGCCCCTCTTTTCGTCCCGTCACCCAGCCGTCTTTATCGACGATGGCTATGTTCGAGGAAAGAGAAGCCCAGGTGACTTCTCTATTTGTGGCGTTAGTAGGGAGCACATCCGCAGTCAGACGGATCCGGTTTCCCACTCCTACCCTGTTCCCGTCTTTGGCTGATATTTTGACCCCGGTCACGGGAACGGGTACCACTGTAACGGTACAGAAAGCTTTGATCGCTCTCGCCTCTTTTTCTTCGTCCGTGCCGTCTTCTGTTATGCTGTCCTCAGCGGTGGCTTTGATAGTCACTGTACCGACTTTCTTTCCCGTCACCGCGCCGCTCTTATCAACGGTAGCTATGTTTGAGGATAACGATTCCCATTTAACCGACTTGTAGGTCGCGTTTTCCGGAAGCACTTTTGCGGTGAGAGTTATGGTGCTTCCAACCTTTACCGTTTTCTCCTTAGCTTCTATGACCACGCCCGTCACCGGGACCTTTTTCACGGTCAAGGTACAGACTGCGGTGATGAGGTCCTTCTTATCTCCGCCTTGGGTGTCCTTTTCTTCTTTGCTGTCCTCGGCGGTCACCGTAATCTTCACTTCCCCTTCGTTTATCCCGCTGACCTTGCCGTTTTCGTCGACAGTGGCGATCTTCTCATCGGAAGACTTCCATGTTACCTTCTTGTTGGTAGCATTCGCGGGAGAAATGACCGCATTCAGAGTTATGCTGCCTCCCACATCCACTATTGAGGTACCGGGAGTCGCGATCTTAACCCCGGTAACGGGAACAGATCTCACGCTTATCACACAGGTGCCCTTATGAACGCCGTCCAGGGAAGCAGCCGTTATGGTCGCCTTTCCGTCCCCGGTCCCCCTAACGACCCCTTTGTCGTCAACGGTTGCGATCTTAGGATCGGAGGTCGTCCATCCGTAAGCCTTTTCGGATGCGTCGGCGGGTATCACTTCCGCAGTCAGGGACACCGTTTCTCCCACTATGATGCTCTTCTCTTTGGGCTCCACCCGGATCTCGGTCACGTTTATTATCGTCGGAGTCTTCGGTGGCTTTTCATTCACTGTTCCGTCGGAACAAACAGTTCCGGCGTGATCCCAGAGGGAAGAAGCAGCGGCCAGGTTGAGCCGTATGGCAGGCCGGAGGGAAGTATTGGTGATGAACGCATTATGTCCGTCGGCGCAGACCGAGCCTCTGTTATCTACTATGGCCCCAAACCTGCTGCTCTTGCCCGGGGTCCTAAGCCACCAGCTTCCGGAGATCCCGGCGGGACTCCCGCTAAAGCCTTCCTTCCCCCCTGTAAAAGCCGTGGAGACGGCCATGCGGTTCCTGTCGCCATCGGTATAGTAGGGTTTTTCAGACGGAGGATTCACAAATGAATTCACTGTGAACCCGTAGGCTTTGTTCATCACTTCCCCCGCGGAAAGGCAGAATACCTTATCTCCTGTATCATTTCCGCCGGCTGTGCCGAATACGGGGTTAGTGCCGTTTGACAGGGAAGACACTTCAAGAGCCTCCCTCTCTGCCGAAAGAAAAGCGTTATTCATAAACCCGTCGAAGAAATAGTCTTTTTGGCAGTCATTGTAGGACGGGCCGTAACTGTTGAGGAAGGAACGGACAGAACTCTTCTCCCAGGAAGTAAAATCGTTTTCCTTTGAATTGTACCTTTCGATATCCACCAATTTGTCAGAAAGGAGCAGCGCCACGCCCTTGTCGTCTATATCCAGCACGCGCCATTTGATGCTTTCCTTCCCGTCCTTTTTTGTGACCTTTCCATCATTGTCCGTATCCGTGTTCTGCCAGTAATGTCCGAACCAGACGCAGTCCCAGGTTGCAGCATTTTCGGAAAGGACCGGTTTATGTACTGTTTTCCAGGCTTCGGGATCCGAAGAAAATGGTTTACCGGCAGCGGCCACAGACAGCGGCTGGGAAAGAGCTATAGCCGCCGTAAGTATGTACGTGATCAGTCTTTTACCATAGTCAAATCTCATTTCCTCACTCCTGTTCCCGATGCCGGTATTTTCTTCTCCTTCCGGGGTACTTGCGCCTCCCTTGGATTATAGCCCATTTCCAAATATATAGGCAAGTATCCCTGTTTTCGCAAGCTCCCTGCTCCCCGAAACTTTAGTCTGTAGTGATCACTCTGTCGATGCCCGCGGGTAGTTCCCCGTATTTCAGATACCAGGCTTCCTCCCAGAGAGCGTGGGACCTCTCAGTCTCCTCAAAGGTTCTCTTCACCGGATCGCTCTGCTCCTTCAGGTCGGAAAGCCTTGCGATCACGGGGATCAGGCTCTTTTTCCCGATCTCCGAAAGGGCTTCCTCCGCTCCTCTTCTGTACCCCAAAAGCCTTACATAACGGGGAGGTTCATACTGCCCGCAGATACCGAGGAAGATGTGAGTGAGGACCCTTCTCACCCTGCTTTCCGTCAGATGCTTTGATTTCACCGCCATGACAAGGTCGGAATAACTCATCCCGGGTCTGCACAGTTTCTTTATCCGTCTCGCCAGTTCCGGCGAGCATTCATACGCGGAAGACAGTTCATCTGCCGTATGAAGGAGGATCTCATTCATAAGGATGAGTGAAAAATCGTCATTCCTAAGGATACCCGATCGCTTTACGGTATCAGGGATCTGTTCCAGCATCTCCGGGGGCATGGATCTGTCCGCAAAGTCTTGATCTCCGGCCGACAGGGCCGACCTGATCTCGGATGAAGATGGAAAGCCCCCATCACTTCTGTCTCTTTTCACCGTGTAAGGCCTGATGCTGCTGTTAAGAGATCCAAGGGCCAAAATATAGCCCATCCCCAGCACATTGTTGGGAGCGGCCATCACTTCCGCCGCATCCCTTTCCCCTATGGAAATAAGATATTCGCCGAGGGCGCCGGCGTAGGTGCCGTTCCTATGAGGACTGTTCCTGTCAACAGCTCCCGGATCCACCCTTTTTACCACTGCTGCGGCCCTTTCAAGCTCCCCCGTGTCGCCGGACTCGCTTCCAAAACAGATACTGTCGATACAGCCGAGGCTGTGGAGGGCATACACCGATCCAAAGGTAAAGTCTTCCGCTCCCGCGCAGGCGGTCCTCACCGGAAGTTCCAGCACAATGTCCGCTCCGCACCGAAGGGCCGCCGCTGTCCTTGAGGCCGCCGAAAAAACAGCGCAGTCACCTCTCTCGGTGAATGCGCCGCTCATTACCACCGCGCAATAGTCTGCGCCGGTCTCTTTTTTTGCTTCCCTGAGAAACCTCTGATGTCCAAGATGAAACGGGTTAAATTCCGCTACTGCTCCTGTTATCCTCATACAGCCTTCGTTCTCACTCTTTGTCCGGCGCTTTGCTCACAAGAGTGAGGTCGTTCTTCAATATGCTGTTTCCCGGAACGAATCCCCTGACACAGGTGACGGGATAGATATTGGAATGTCTCCCCACAACGGTCCCCGGATTCAGCACGGTGTTACAGCCGATCTCGGCATGATCCCCGAGAATGGCGCCGATCTTTCTGAGTCCTGTCTCTATTTCCAGATCCCCGGCCTTAATGACCACGTTCTTCCGGTCCGCTTTCACATTTGACGTGATAGAGCCCGCTCCCATGTGGGCATGAAACCCGAGAACGGAATCCCCGACATAGTTGTAATGAGGGACTTCGACGCAATTGAATATCACCACATTCTTCAGTTCCACTGAATTTCCGACGACGCAATGATCCCCGACTATAGCGCTCCCTCTTATAAACGCGCAATGCCTGACTTCGGTTCCCCTTCCGATGATGCAGGGGCCGCCGATAAAGGCGCTTTCGTACACCTTTGCATCTCTCGCTATCCAGATATTCTCTCCCCGTTCTTCATAAAGAGCGGGATCCAGGGACTTGCCTTTCTCAATGATATAGTCTTTTATCAGCGGCAGCACCTCCCACGGATGATCATGTCCGTTGAAAAGGTCCGCTGCGATAGTCTCGTTCAGGTCCAGGATCTCACCGATCCTGAGCGCTTCCATGATCTGTGGCATGTCCTACCTCCCCATTTTCAAATGTACGGTTTCCGCGTCCGCGGTCATCTGCATCCCGATCACGGATGCAGCAGCATTTGCCTCATACGGTTCCCGCACACGCGGTCGTTTATCCCGGCAAAACACATCCGGAAATCCCATTGCAGTCAGGAAATATCCTTAAGCGTGATGAGGGTCACATCCTCCCTGCTCCCGAGTTTCTGAAGTTCCGGGGAGAAACCCTCCCTCGCTGCCAGCACTGTGTGGGAGACCTGTATCCTGGCGCTCCTGACCGTAGCCAGAAAAGCCCTGTACTGACTCTCGTCCATCACTCCTTTTGCGTAGGAACACAGCCCCGCGGTCCAGCTCCCGTCTTCATTTTCGGAGAGCAGATCTATCTTCCCCTTTTTGCCGTCCCATATCCCAAAACGGCCGGGAGCGCCGGGGATCAGTGATGAATCCACAATGTACTGGGATACGGCGTCTCTGAAAGCCTGCTCGCAAAATGAGGGAAGATCCTCTTCGATATACTCCTCATAAAACTCCTCAGCCGTCATTTCCAGCAGCTCCGAAAGATGCGGGAAAACGTACCTGTACCAGAACAGGAGCAGCGGATCGGATACGGCGTAGATCCCCTTCTTGGCGTTCTCCATCCCCTTTGTCTCCTCGGAGAACACCTTTTGCGCCGCCTCAAAGGCCATAAGGTTCTCTATGTAAACGCTTATCTTCGCTCTGGAAAAACCGGTGGTCCTGTAGATATCGTTCAGTTTCCGGTCCCCGGAGGCGATGGACATGAGAATGCTGCTGTACACCGCAGGCTCCCTCAAAGATCTTGCGAGCCTGAGTTCAGCTTCATTTCTGAGGGCCCCGTATTTATCGAGGATCACCTTTTCCACATTCTCCTTAAGGGAGACGTTCACGTCGAAAGCCCCGTACAGGCCGGGCCTTCCTCCCAGGATGGCGTATACCCCTATCCTGTCTTCGGCGCTCCATCCGGGAAAATGATCACTGAGCTCCGAAAATGCGCAATCGGAGAACTTCAGAAAAGCCGTGACGGAGCGGGAAAGCATTCCGGATTTTTTCAGCAGATCATTCTCCACAAATCCCACCGAGCCGGAGACCAGGAGGATCATCAGACCGGCGTACACGGTCCCGGATTCAGCAAAATCGATAAGGCTTTTCAGGAAATCGCTGTCAGGCCGGATCAGATGTTCAAAATCAAAGATGCTGATCACCAGACGCCCGTCCCTGGCGTTTTCAGCCATTTTAGCGAATATTTCCCTGTATTCGGGATACTCCTCATTTTCCGGAACGGCGCTTCCGGCTGCAGACGGGCCGGCAGAGCGGGTCTCATGGGATGACGCCGCGCTCTGTGTGCCTCCGCCCGCAAAAAAACGCTTCCCCATTATGCGGCGCTGCTGCCTGTCCTCACACTTGGACGCAGTATAAGACACGGAGGGCTTGTCCTTTGTAAACCGTTCTATCAGGCTTTTCTTTCCGGTATATTTATGTCCGTACAGAATGACCGTCTTCTGTCCCCCGGATAAATAAAGGCCCTCGAGATATTTGTAATGCCTGTCGGTGTAGTTCATAGATCACCCATCAGCAAAAGGCTTTTTCCCGCCTTGATCACATTTACAAACTCATCGGCAGGCATGGGCTTCGCCAGATAATAACCCTGTATATCGGTGCAGTCTATGGCTTCCATGAACTCGAACTGCTCCCTGGTCTCCACCCCTTCCGCGATGGTCTCGAGATTCAGTTTGGTAGCCATATACATGAGAGTCTCCATTATCACCTGGGTGTTCTCATCGGTCAGGACGGTGTCGATAAAGGATTTGTCTATCTTGAGAGTGTCGATGGGCAGATTCTTCAGGTAGGATAATGAAGAATAGCCTGTCCCGAAGTCGTCCAGCGAGATCTTTATGCCGTATCCTCTCAGGAGGGAAAGCTTGCGCGTGATCTCCTGATAATCGCCTATGAGCACGGACTCCGTGATCTCGAGCTCCAATTCCTCGGGATTCATGTTGTACTCGCTGATGATCTTCAGAAGGCTCTCCACGAAATCAGGCTGTCTGTACTGGATAGCGGAAATGTTCAGGGAAAGTCTTATGGGCTCCTTCATGATATCCTTCCATCCCACATAGTTCCTGATGGACTCCGCTATGATCCACGTCCCAAGGGGCACAATGGTGCCGCTCTGCTCGGCTATGGGAATGAATTCGGCGGGAGAAATGAATTTACCTGTCTCGTCCTTCCACCTGATAAGGGCCTCGGCTCCGCGGAGGGAGCCGTCCACGGTCCTGAACTGGGGCTGGAAATACATCATGAAATTGTTGCTGAAAATGGCGTCCTTGAGCTTATTCTCCATCTGGACATTGTTCAGGAAATCACTCAGCACATCCTGGGAGAAATAGGCCATTGAATTGCGGCCGCGGTTGCGGTTCTTGAACATGACTATCTCGGCGCAGTTCACCAGGTCCAGCGCGCTTGAAGCGGCTTCGGGATACTCCGCGATCCCGGCGGAAACCGTCAGGAGCACCTCCTGACCTCCGCTTATGGGAATGGGCTTCCCTATCCTTTCACATATCCCTTCAAATATCCTGTCCGCGCTGCTCTCTCCCGAGGGGGCGTAGGCCGCGACACAGAAGATATCTCCCGAAAACCGGGCTACCAGCACGTTGTCGCTTATGAATTCCTTCAGCAGATCCCCGAAGTGCTGGACTATCTCATCCCCTGCAATGATGCCGAGAGAGTCGTTGATGCTGCGGAAATTATCGATGTTGATGAACATCACGCTCACGGTCTCTCCCTGACCGTCCGCCTTTTCTATCATGTCTCCGAGAAGCCTTATGAAGTAGTTGCGATTGTACAGTCCGCTTATCTCATCGAAATAGACAAGGTGAGTGAGTTCCTCGTTCTGAAGATTGTATTTGGTCACGTCCCGGAAGCGGATCACTTTTTCCTCAGGCTTCCTGTCCCTTCCGTAGATCACGTTTGCTTCACACTCGATCCACATCCTGCCGGCCTTCTTCCTGACCTGAACGCCTGACAGTTCAAGACCCTTCTTTTCCAGAAAGACGGTATCCCTGAAGGGCATCACGTAATCATCTTCCACAGTGTCGAAGATCTTTTCGAAATCCGATACGGACTTTACCTCGAAGTCCCAATACTGGCTCCAGGATCCCAGAGTGCGGACCATGTTTTCCTTGAAATTCACATAGACGTAACAGCTGCTGGAAGAATCCAGTATCAGCTGCAGCATTTTCCGCTCATCCATGAGCCTGCGGTTCATAGCGTTGAGGAGGTCCACCTGGTACTTCAAATCATCCATAACTCATTTCCCCTGATCCCGAAAAGGCTTCTCCGTCATCATCTGCATCGCTCCGGATCACCCTTTGCTTTCGATATATCCGAGAGCCGTCAGGGCTTCGGCGCATTCCACCGCTCCCCCTGCTGCCCCTCTCATGGTGTTGTGTGAAAGACCCACGAATTTCCAGTCAAATATGGTGTCTTCCCTGAGCCTGCCGATGGAGACTCCCATTCCGTTTTCATGATCAACGTCAAGTCTGACCTGAGGCCTGTCATCCTCCTCCATGTATCTGATGAACTGAGAGGGAGCGCTGGGAAGCTTCTTCTCCTGAGGCATTCCGCTGTAGTTCACGAGTCTCCCGATCAGTTCCTCCTTTGTGGGTTTCTTTTTGAACCTTACGAAAGCGGCGGCGGTATGTCCGTAGAGCACGGGAATCCTTATGCACTGAGTGGTTATCCTGGGGGCTTCCGCAGGCACGATGACGCCGTTCTCGATATGTCCCCAGACCCTCAGGGGCTCCTTCTCGCTCTTCTCTTCCTCGTTTTTGATGAAGGGGATCACGTTCCCCTCCATCTCGGGCCAGTCCTTAAAAGTCTTCCCCGCGCCGGAAATGGCCTGGTAGGTCGTGGCTACAACCTCCACAGGCTCAAATTCCTTCCACGCCGTAAGCGCGGGAGTATAGCTCTGTATGGAACAGTTGGGTTTTACGGCGATAAAGCCCCTCTTCGTCCCCAGTCTCTTCCTCTGGTATTCGATGACGCCGAAGTGCTCCGGATTGATCTCCGGGATCACCATGGGCACGTCCGGAGTCCATCTGTGGGCGCTGTTATTTGACACCACGGGAGTTTCGGTTTTAGCGTAACGCTCCTCAATATCCCTGATCTCGTCAGCGGACATGTCCACGGCTGAGAAGCAGAAATCCACCTGTTCGGATACCTTTTCCACCTCGGTCACATCGCAGATGACCATGTCCTTCACATTCTCCGGGATGGGGGTGTCCATCTTCCAGCGTCCTTCCACGGCCTCTCCGTATTTCTTTCCCGCGGATCTGGGAGACGCGGCTATGACCGCAGTCTCGAACCAGGGATGCTCCGACAGTATCTTTATGAATCTCTGTCCGACCATTCCCGTACCGCCCAGTATCGCGCATCTAAGTTTCCTGTCCATCTTTCATTCCTCCTGTATGATATGGTATCCGTGTCCCGCTCATCCCGGGACACGGTTCAGTGACCGCTGATCCGCCCTTCCTTAAGCTTTTCCTCCATGGAAATGATATAGCGTTCCATGGCTTCTTCTCCGGGAGCTCCCCCGGTGTTTCTCCGTCTTACGCAGTTCTCTATGCTCACGCAGTCGTAGATATCATCGGAGAACAGGTCTGAGAAGCCCTTCCACTCCTCCATCGTGAGTCCGGAAAGAGCTTTGGCGTTTTCTATGCAATACCTCACTATCTCACCGATGACCTTGTGGGCGTCCCTGAAGGGCATGCCTTTATTTACAAGATAATCAGCCGCATCGGTGGCGTTTGTGAAGCCCATCTCGCAGCTCTTTCTCATCCTGTCCCTGTCAAATGAGATCGAATCCATCATGCCCGCATACATCCTGACGCAGGAATAGGCCGTATCGTCCGCATCGAAGAGCGCTTCCTTGTCTTCCTGCATATCCTTGTCATAAGCCAGCGGGAGTCCCTTCATGGTGGTGAGCATGGAAATAAGATCCCCGTACACCCTGCCGGTCTTCCCTCTGATAAGCTCGGCTATATCCGGGTTCTTCTTCTGTGGCATGATGCTGGAGCCGGTGGAAAAGCCGTCGGAAACGGTCACAAAAGAGTATTCGTTCGAATTCCATATGATGATCTCCTCGCAGCTTCTGGAGAGATGCATCATGATGATGGAAAGAGCGGAGATATATTCGATGACGTAATCCCTGTCGGAAACCGAATCCATGGAATTGGCGGTGGGTCTGTCAAAGCCCAGTTCATCCGAGGTGAGCTGCCTGTCAAGGGGATATGTGGTGCCTGCAAGGGCCCCCGCCCCGAGAGGGCACTCGTTCAATCTGACGTACAGATCCCGTATCCTGAGCCTGTCCCGGTGGAACATCTCAAAATAGGCCGCCATATGGTGGGAAAGCGTCACCGGCTGCGCCTTCTGAAGGTGGGTAAAGCCGGGCATATATGTGTCTTTGTTTTCACGGATGAGCCTTGCAAGGACCTCTTCCAGACTGAAGAGCGCGCTGTCCAGTTCCAGCGCCCTGCGCCTCACATACATCCGCATGTCAAGGGCCACCTGATCGTTCCTGCTGCGTCCGGTATGGAGTTTCTTTCCGGCATCGCCGATCCTCTTCACCAGAGTGCTCTCCACGAAGCTGTGGATATCTTCATAGGAATCATCGGGCTCTGTCCTGCCCTGCTCCATATCGGAGAGGAGTTCCTTCAGAGCGCCGATCAGGAGATCTCTCTCCTCTTCCTTCAGGATGCCGCATTTGCAGAGCATCCCGGCGTGGGCGATGCTGCCCTCTATGTCTTCCCTGAAAAGTCTTTTGTCGAAGCCAATGGAATCCTGAAAGGACGCTGCTTCCTCATCAAGAGATCCCTCAAATCTTCCGCCCCAGAGTTTTTCCATCTTTCCTCCCAAACCACGGGATGTCACTTCTTCCCGTCCCTGTTGCCGGCATCGTCGGCCGGCATCCCAGCTCCTGTTTCCGGACAGGGACCGACAGTCTCTCAGCCCCTGCTGCCGGAACCGGCGTCCGGATCATCGGATGATATTCTATTCTACCCGCATAAAAAAGTCAAAATAAACTTTAATTTTCACCCCAAAAGGCGATGCTCCCGCTTTCCCGGGATCTTTTTACATCGATGATCCTCTGATTTGAGGAACCGCGGAACCTCAGGCTTATGTCTTTTTTTGCCAGGACAAAGGGACCGTCCACCAACACATCCGTCAGATCGAGGATCCTGTCCGTGAACCCCGTATGCTTTCTCCCTCCGGGGACGAGATCGGAATCGTAGATGTATCCGGTATATATCCAGACGTTTTTCCCGGGATGGGCGATCTTTGCCCCATTCAGGAGTTCCCACACCCCTTCCTGATTCTCTTCCTCCATGGGATCGCCGCCCAGGATCGTGATGCCCGACACATAGTCCGGGGAGAGGGAGCCTATGATCCTGTCCCTGTATTCCGCCGTCATCGGTTCCCCCGCCGAGAAATCCCAGGTTTCGGGCTGGAAGCAGCCCTCGCACCTGTTCCTGCAGCCGCTGACGAAAACGCTGGTCCTGCAGCCGGGGCCGTTGGCTATATCCAGATTCTTTACCGCGCAGATATTCATAAAATCTCCTTTTCTCCGTTTTCTTCTGTATCCGGCGTGCCGGACCCGACGCCGGCAGCTCTCTTTACCTCGCTCTTCTTTTTCCTGTACATCCATGCGCAGCAACCCAGCACGCTCAGAAGGGTGAGCATGAGACCCGGTCTGAAGCCCGCAGGCACGTAGTACATCTCTATCCTGTGATTCCCGCTTCCCACGTCGAAAGCGAGGAAGGAGGAATCGACGCTGTATGCGGGAGTCTTCACGCCGTCCACAAAGACTGTCCACCCCCTGTCATATGAAAAGGTGGTGAGCATCGTGCTGTCTTCGGGAACGTCCGCGGTCCCCGACAGTGAAGTCCCGGTCCACTCCATGCCGTGGAGTCCGCCCTTTTTAAGGAGCATAAAGTCCTTTTCAAACACATCCTCGTCAAGGGTGGCCACGTACACATTCCCCGTGACACCGCCCTGTCCGGCGTTGATGGTGACCCCAACCTTTGAACCTTTTTCAAGATATCCCAGATCAGTGAACCCCGCTTCGCCCGGAGCGGGCATAAAGGTTCGCCCCTCGGAATTCACCAGTATGGAATCACAGTCGATGCAGTCCACGTAGACATAGACCTGTCCGGGATAGTCGATCCTGCAGTTCAGGGTTCCGGTGGTATGCTCAGCATTCCCTCCCGGAAGGGTAAATGAAACGCCGGTATCCACGTCGTAGGTCTGCATCAGGGAGGCGGGATCCGGAGACACCGGGTTCGCTTTGAGGATCAGCGCCCCGTTTCCGGTCATGGCAGTCATCAGGTCGTTCTGGCAGGTCACCGGATCATACTTAACCCCGGAATAGGTTCTTATTTCCCTGCTGCAGGCAAAGGCGGGAGGAAGGGCGCAGTCGTTCCTGTAAATATTCACCCTGTTCTCACCGTCCAGCACGGAAGAAAAGAAGGTAAGAGCGGGCCTCCCCTCGGCTATATTGCCCGGGGTCATATAATACCTGACGCCCAGGAAGGAATCCAGCACCGGCATGAAGCAGGTCTCGAACTGGGAATTTGAGCCGGCAGACATGCCGAGATTCCTCATGCTCTCCACGGTATTCCGGTAATGGGTGGATGAAAATACCGAGGTACAGTTGAAACCGTAGAACATGCCGTCCATATTGGTAAAGCTCTCGGAATCCTGCATCCTGTAAAAGCCTTCGGTATCCCTTGATCTGACGTATTTTACGGCATCGGACATGAGGGCGTGGTAATCGTCCTCGATATATGAACTCCTGACCGTGAAATAGCCGGAGCCCTGCATGTTGAGCCTTGTGAACGCGCATGACACCACGATCTCCACGGTCATGCACAGCATCATAAGAGCGCAGACATACCGCCTGTTCAATCCCCCGGAAAGAAGCATCGCGTAAACCGCCACCAGGGCGAGGCTCACATAAACGCTTGTAAATGAGAGTTCCGTCTCAAAGGTCGCATCCGCCCACAGTATGTACAAAGCGGCCGCTCCGCAGGACAGCAATACGTCTCCGTAGGTAAACTCTCTTATCCGATCAAGGCACAGGCACACAAGTATCACGTTCAGGAACACGAAAATAAAGGCGTTCCTGTAGGGAAGCCCCACGGGATAATGGAAAAAGTTCCAGAAGAGCATCACGTCCCTCAGGGAAAAGGAGAGTATGATAAATACAAGAGCCGAAAACACGGCGGTCTTTACCCTCAAAGGGATGCTCTTAAGGCGGAAGAAAAGGATCAGACATATCATAGACATAAGGCCGGAGTACAGGTTCACCAGATTTTCGTTTAAGACCGCAGGCTGCACTCCGAAGAGCATACGGGTAAACTCCGTCAGAAAATGGCTGTTCATGCCTGCGCCCTGCCAGGTATCCCCCCCTGCGGGCGTTGCCGACAGGTGGAGTGCCGTGGGGATAATGAGCCAGCTCACAAGGGCAAATGAGAGACAGGTCTTGAGAAACAGACTGCCTAAGGTCCTGAGAGCAGCTTTCACCGGGGTCCTGTCGCTTATGCACTTCATGAGGAACCACATAAACACGAACACCAGCACCATATACGAAAGATAGAAGTTGAGATAAAGGGAAAGGGCCGTGAGGAGTATGTAATTCCGGGAGCCCTTTTTCTCAAGCATGTCGTTCAGAGCGTTGATGACCAGGGGCATGACGGCGATCACGTCAAGCCACATTATGTTCCAGGAATAGGCGGTGACGTACATGGACAGAGCGTACATGACCGCTCCGGTAAAGCAGGCGGCGTTCCCCGCCCCGGTGATCCGCTTGAGGGCGTAAGCCGTGGATGCCCCGGAAAGCGCCACCTTTACAACGATAATGACAAAAAAATACTCCGTGAGGACCGATATGGGAAACAGTATCACAAGAAGGTTGAGAGGGCTTGAAAGATAATAGGCAAAGGTGGGCAGCATAGCCTCCCCAAGTCCGGCTTCCGCGGTGTACAAAAGACTGCCCCTTCCCGAAAAAAATCTTTTCAGGTACACGATAAAGGGCATGTACTGGGAATAAAGGTCTCCCGTGACCACCGTGTTTCTTCCGAAAGGGTACACTCCCGCCACCGCAAAGCCCAGAACAGCAGCGGCGGCACAGAACACGGCGGTGATCAGCGGAAGCGGTATCCTTCTGATCCGGTCACAGATTGTCTTTAAAGCGCTCATAGGGGGATTATACGAAAAAAGCCCTCTACGGTCAAAAGTTTTTGATCAAAATCAGGAACATGTCTTGACAAGAATTTCATCAGATAGTATGATGTATCTCGCGTTTCGAAATCGCATGCGGAAGTGTCGGAACTGGCAGACGAGCAAGACTAAGGATCTTGTGGTGGAAACACCGTGTGAGTTCAAGTCTCATCTTCCGCACAGATACAGCGGCTTCAGGGAGGCCCCTGACAGCCGCTGTTGAAGGTTAAGGCCTCTGCAGAAGTGGCGGAATTGGCAGACGCGCAGGCTTCAGGTGCCTGTGGTGGCAACATCGTGCGGGTTCAAGTCCCGCCTTCTGCAAATCATCATGAGCGTGGGTTTCCCACGCTTTTTTATTTTTCCGGGTTTGTCCGGCGCCTTATTCGGGCCGGGCGCTGAGACTGCTCAGGACCGTCGCCAGGTAATAGACAAGGGAGCACTCGCTGTCCTGCCATATACGGTGAGTCCTGTCGGTGGCGCATATGATGAAACTCCTGCCGTCCCCTGCCCCGCCTGTCTCCGCGGCGATAAATGAAGCGATATTTCGGTCCTCAAGAGCCAGGAAAAGCTTCGGGCTCACGGAAGAGACCTCACTGATCGAATTACAGACACAAAGCCCTTTACGGATGTATCCGGCCGCATCGGATCCGTCGCCCTTCACCTCTTTGTCCAGGACCGCGTAAAAATTCCCGTTCCGGTCCGTATAATACAGATCGTCTATCTTCAGGACCTCCGAAAGATGAGGCATGAGTTCAGCCAGCCCCTTCTCCGGATCCGGAGCATTTTCCAGGATCTCCCTGATGAGGACCATATCCGAGCTCAGGTTGTGCTTGGATATCTTTTTGATATCGATCTTTTCATGTTCATCTTTCCTGTATACGGTAAAGCAGTTCCGTCCCTTTCCCTTCCCGATATAAAGGCACTTGTCGATCAGGGCAAACAGTTCCTTAAGACCGGCTGAGTCCGCCGGAAAGGATGCGCTTCCAGTCGTGCTCGTGATAAACACCTTTCCGCTTTCGACAGGGATATCGCGCCTGAACACGCCGCCCTCACTGTACAGTTTCTCCCAGAAGGCCAGATTTTCCTCATATTCCGTATCCCTGAGGTTTATCAGCAAAAGCTCGTCTCCACCGAAACGCCCCACCAGCCCGAAGCCGTCGGTGTATCCCGAGAGAGCCCTGGTTACCTCCTTCAGCACCATATCCCCTGAAGTATGTCCGTAACGGTCATTTATAAATTTAAAATTGTCCAGATCCAGGATGGAAAGGGAAAAAGGCGTGCCGTTTGAGATAAGGGAGAGGGCGAAGTCATTCATGAACCCTCTGGTGATGACGCCGGTGAGGGGGTCCAGTATCTCTTCGACGGAGGTATAGTCCAAAAGCCTGTCCCAGAAGGGATATTTACGGAGTCCCTCTACCGTATACACTATCTGTCTGCTTTCGGACCTTCTCTGCTTCCGCATCAGATCGGTTATATCCATGAAGCTCCCGACAAGACCTACTATCTCATCGCCCTCGTAGAGAGGTCTCTTGGAGGCTATGATATCCCGCTCCTCGTCTCCCACCATACACTTGCCCTGCACCTTATAGGTGGACTCGCCGGAGAGCACTCTCAGTTCATCCTGTCTGAAAGGCTCGGGATCGCTGTGCCAGTTCATGTCCTCGTCGGTTTTTCCCACCAGGACGTCCTCCGATTCAAAGCCGTAAAAGTCGAGAAAAGCCTGATTCACCCCGAGGAACCGTCTGTCCTTGTCCTTCCAGAACACACAGTCCTGGGATGTATTGATGATGCTGTCAAACAGCGTGATGCTCATTTTCATAGTACTGTCTTCCATTTTCTCACATCCAGCTCATCCTTCTGCTGGTCCTTTCCTCTCCGGTGCGCTCCGCATCCCGCATCAGGATGGACATATATGCGTCCTGCAGGGCTTCTCTGAGCTGATAAGGCGCATCCGCTCTGCCCGCTGAATACTCCGCGGTCTGCTTCATAAGGAGCGCAACGGCGGTTTCGTCCTCGGACAGGCCGCAGGGGCCGAAAGGCGGTTCATACAGGGTTTCCCCCATCAACGATATCCTGCGGATCTCCTTTGCCACTCTGAAATTGGGGTTGGAATACCCGGTGGGTACGCTTTCTGACCCGGTCACGATCGCCGCTTCAACTCCCCGGTTTTCCCCGTCGAGATAATAAACCCTTCCGTCCGTGATCTCACCTCTCACGCCCTGTATCCTGTAACTGTTCCTCCTTATGGGAGAACGGTACTGTTCGGAGTCGAAGTCATAGAAGGCCGCCTTTCCGTTGTCAAATTCAAACACGGCCACTGTCCTCTTACTCTTTCCCATGCGTCCGTCGCTGAATTCCTCATACCGGGTGAGAGTTTCCGCCACGGGGAACTCATAAGACTTCCCTCTGACCGTAAATCCGGCGTATACAGGGATCCCGAGAAATGCTCTGATAAGGCCGGCCCCGTGATAGTCGTGGGCAAGGGAGATATTGACGGAGTTCACTTCGCCGATAAGGCCTTTATTGATCACTTTGAGCAGAGAACTGTAGGAAGCGTAATGAGTATACTGTTCCGCGACGACCAGCTTACGCCCGAGGAGATGCGCGTCCCACAGACGTTCAAGAGCGTTGATGTCGAGTCCCGCGGGAGTCTCTGCCAGAACCGTAAATCCGCGTTCAAGCCATCTGAGAGCAACCTCCGTACCCACGGTCTTGCTCACCGCGGTCACTACGAGATCAGGTCTTTCCCTTATGCATTCCTCGTCGGAGGCCACAGCATTTACGCCGTAAAGAGACTTTATCCTCCCGGCCTTTTCCTCATTCCTGCAAAGCACAGCCCTGAGGTCGAAGAGTTCAGGCAGGGCTTTTGCTATCCTGATGTAATACCCGGCTCTCCATCCGGAGCCGACGACTACAAAACGGTATCTTTCCATCACACCGTCCCCGCAGCATGTTTCTTTTTCTCAAGCCATTCCTCGAACTGCTTTTCAAATTCCCTTTCCTCCGGGCTTCCGGGCTTCGGCACTTCAACCATCCGCCTTTCCCAGGAGGAAAGGTATATGGCGTTTGACAGAAGCAGGCTCTTTCTGCCCTCTCTTCCGTCGGCGACGCTCTTTCCCTTTCCTTCTATCTCATCTGCAAAACCCTGCAGCACTTTTTCATAAAAATGTTCTTCGGTCTCAGGCGTGTACGTGCTCCAGTCCCCCTTTATCTTCCTGAAGAAATCGGTGCTGTTCTTCCGGTATTCGGATTCGCTGCATCCCAGTTCCTTTTCAACCCCGCCGATCCTGAGGGTCCCCTTCTCGCAGACTATCATGGCTTCATCCAGGGAGATCTCCAGCCTGTTGACCCCCGGAGCTTCCCCTGTGGATGTGATAAATACCCCTTCCGCGCCGTTGTCCCACTCCATGTACGCCGTGACATCATCCTCCACCTCTATATGGTGGAAACGGCCCTCCTTGCAAAAGCCCTGAACTCTGGCAGGATTCCCGCATATCCACTGAAGGAGATCCAGATTATGAGGGCACTGGTTTAACAGGACCCCGCCTCCGTCGCCGGCCCAGGTCGCGCGCCAGGCTCCCGAGGTGTAATACCGTTCCGGCCTGTACCAGTCGGTGACGACCCAGTTCACTCTCTTTACCGAGCCGTACTTTCCGCTTTGCACCAGTTCCTTAAGCTTTATGTAAATGGGAAGCGTCCTCTGATTAAAGACCATGGAAAAAACTTTTCCCGATCGGTCCGCAGCCTCTTCCATGGTCCTTGCCTGTCTGGAATATACCCCCGAAGGCTTGTCGCTCAGCACGTGGAGTCCGTTTTCAAAAGCCCGCACTGCCACAGGCTCGTGAGCGTAATGGGGGGTTGCGACTATGACAGCGTCAAGAGCGATCCCGCCCTTTTTCACCGCATCAAAAAGGTCGTCCGCTCTTTCATACACCGGGACTCCCTTATCCAGTGACGGTTTTAATAGTTCCCTGTACTTCTCCTTTACTCTGGTGATGGCGGAGAGCTCCATCCCGGATACCGCACCATCCTGAAGAATGGAAGCGTAACGGCTTCCCATATTTCCCACTCCGATAACTGCCGTTCTGATCATACCTCACATCCTCCGTATTCATTATAATATTGCATTGTGTCGGGAACGCCTGCCCGCCGGGCTTTCCCCCGGCGCAGGTTCGGACAGTTGGCCAAACTATCTCCTCGTGTAAAAGGTATAGGTATTCTTTCCCTTCTTCTTTGATTCGTACATGGCCTCATCGGTCATTTCGAAAAGACTTGAGATATCCGTGACCTGTTTTCCGTGGACTATTCCCACGCTGATGGACACGGGAGGGAGCCCGTCATCGGTATTCTCGAGCCCTTCATTTATCTGTTCGATCTTCTTCTCTATGAGCCTGTGCTGGTTTCCTCCGGAATGCACCATGAAGACGACGAATTCATCGCCGCCCACCCTGCAGATGTAATCGTCGTCGCGGAAGGCGCTCCTTATGACCTGAACGAGCTTCTTCAGCACCTTATCCCCGGTCTCGTGTCCGTAGGTGTCGTTTATGCCCTTAAAATTGTCCACATCGAAGAGCATCATATAGGTGGAGTCCAGATCTATGCCGCTCAGCAACAGATCGTAACCGGCCCGGTTGTAAGCCCCCGTCAGTTCATCATGGGAAGCCTTGTAATTCAGCCTTTCCAGACTGTTCTTGTAGGAAGAATACATCTTGTTGTAGGCTTTCGCCAGGTATCTGAACTCATTTGCGCCAACCTCAGGGATGGGACTGTCCTCCCTTATCCGGTCTACCGCCTGGAGAACGGGATTTATCCCGAGATAAGCCGTGAGCCACACCATGAAGATGATGGACAATGTCAGGAGCACTATTACCGCCCTGCCCAGGTTCATCTCTCTCCTGAGGGACTGCATTTCCTTATCCTCGATCCGGCGCGTCAGAGTGTCGATCTCCTGGAGGCTTTCGCTCATATCCTGCCTGATCCGGTCCTTCTGCTCGTAATAATCATCATTGAGGACCACCTCCGTGGCCCGCCTCATTTTTTCTTCGGGGGATAGAGCGGCGTCTTCATCGGTGAGATTTACCTGCTTCAGGACCTCGGGATAATCCGTATATCCCTTTGCTTCTATGACCAACCGCATGGCGTAGTATTCCCTGTCCATAAGGATCACCGAATTGTCAAGGGCCTGATTGAGTTCTTCCACCGCCCTTGCCCTGTCCGCATCCGTCCCCATGGCGGCGATGGCTTCCTCTCTCCTGTTGGTCTCAAAGGCCTCCGTAAAGTATTCCTCGAGGAATCTCATATCCCCGTCTATGGTGAAGCGCTGCACCCTTTCCGTAAGATAATCGGAGGCGTCCATCAGTTCATGAGCCGCCTTTTCAAGTTCGATGTGTTCCTCAGTCGCCCCGGCAAGACTCATAAATGCTTCCGATAGCCTGAAGGTGGAAAAGATCAGTGTCCCCGAAAGCAAAAGCGTGATCACTATAAGGCATGAGTGGATCATGCGAAGAGATATTCCGTTTTTATTATCTTCAGCCATCACAAGCCCCCATAAACAGTATGATATCATGACCAAAGCCCGGCAAAAAACGTCCCGATCGGCTCTCCGGTCCCTGCGCGAAACATCGCACGTTCAACCATTATACATCAGAACTGAGTTTTTTCCACAAGGGTTCCCTCACTGTATCAGCATTGCGTCCCCGAAGGAAAAAAATCTGTATCTCTCCCGGACTGCCGTATTATAGGCGGCGAGAGTGTTCTCTCTCCCTGCAAAGGCCGAAACCAGCATGATCAGCGTCGATTCGGGAAGATGAAAATTGGTAATAAGGGCGTCCACCGCCTTAAACCTGTACCCGGGATAGATAAAAATATCCGTATCCCCGGAGCACGGCCTCACTATTCCTTCTTCATCCGATGCGGATTCCAGAGTCCTTACCGAGGTTGTTCCGACGCACACCACTCTGCCCCCGTTTTCCCTTGCCCGGTTTATCCTGCGGGCGGCGTCTGCGCTCACCACGAAATGCTCCGTGTGCATATGGTGGTCCAGTATATCTTCCTCCTTCACGGGTCTGAAGGTTCCCAGTCCCACGTGGAGAGTCACATATACGATGTCTACCCCCTTTTCCCCGATCCCTGAAAGAAGTTCTTTTGTAAAATGAAGACCCGCCGTGGGCGCGGCGGCAGAGCCGTCGTAACGGGCGTAGACAGTCTGATATCTGTCCCTGTCCTTAAGCTTGTGCCTGATATAGGGAGGCAGGGGCATCTCCCCGAGAGAATCCAGGACCTCCTCAAATATCCCGTCATAGCGGAAACGTATCTTCCTGATGCCTTCCTCAAGGATATCCAGAGCTTCCGCTCTCAGCCTTCCGTCGCCGAATTCAAGTTTCTGTCCGGGTCTGCATTTCTTCCCGGGATTCACAAGGGTTTCCCAGGTATCGGTTTCATTTTCAAGCCTTCTGAGGAGGAGCACCTCCACTGCACCACCCGTGCCCTCCCTGCGGCCCATGAGCCTTGCGGGGATGACCTTTGTGTCGTTCAGGACCAGGACGTCCCCCCTGTTCAGGTATCCGGGGAGATCCCGGAAATACCTGTGGGTAACGGCCCCGGTATCCCTGTCCATCACCATGAGTCTGGAGGAAGACCTGTCGGACAGAGGATCCTGCGCGATCAGTTCCTCCGGAAGCTCATAATGAAAATCAGATGTCTTAAGTCCCATGGTTGCCGACAGCGCCCGGACTCTTCAGATGCTGCAATGTCTCAGGAAAGACACGTAGCCTCTGTATGTCTCATATACGTCGGCCTTGCTCACAGCTTCCCAGGGAGCGTGCATGTTCAGCACCGGAACGCCTATGTCGATGACGTTCATTCCGTACAGGGCGAGGATATAAGCGATGGTGCCTCCGCCTCCCTTATCCACTTTCCCCAGTTCGGACGTCTGGAAGGTAACCTTGTCCGTATCCATGATCTTTCTGAGATGGGCGATATATTCGGCGTTTGCATCATTTGAGCCCGACTTTCCCCGGGATCCCGTAAACTTGCTGAAGGCAGGGCCACAGCCGAAATAAGCGGCGTTCTTCTTGTCATATGCCGAAGCATAGAGGGGGTCAAAGGCGCTTGTGACGTCCGAGGAGAGCATGGCGCTGTTCTGCAGGCATCTCTTCAGATCCAGATCCGAGTACTCCCTGTTTACAAGGTTCAGTATTTCCGCCACACAGTTTTCAAAGAATCTGGACTGCATGCCCGTGGCTCCCACGCTCCCTATCTCCTCCTTGTCCGTAAGGATGCAGCAGGAGGTGCGGTCGGGTGCCTCCACGTCCAGAAAAGCCTTTATGGAGCCGAAGGCGCAGACCCTGTCGTCATGTCCGTAGGACAGGATCATACTCCTGTCGAATCCGGCCTCTCTGGCCTTTCCCGCAGGGACCACCTCAAGCTCCGCGGAAATAAAATCCTCCTCCTCGATGCCGTATTCCTTTTTCAGGACGTCCAGGAGCATCCCCCTGACCTTTTCCTTTACCCGTTCCTTATCACCTGTCTTTTTCCCGCCTTTTATCACCAGGGGCCTGTTTGCGGCTATGATATCCAAATCTTCCCCTTCCACGGCCTTTGACGCCTTCTTTTCCATCTGTTCCTGAGCCATGTGTATCAGGATGTCGGAGACAAAGAACACAGGATCGTCCTCATCCTCGCCTATGTTGAGTTCCACTGTCGTCCCGTCCTTCTTCACCACAACGCCGTGGATAGCAAGAGGGATCGTGACCCACTGGTACTTCTTTATCCCTCCGTAATAGTGTGTGTCGAGAAGGGCAAAACCGCCGTCTTCATACACCGGTATCTGTTTGATATCGAGCCTGGGAGAATCTATGTGAGCCCCGAGAATGTTCATGCCCGCCGAAAGGGGTTTCTTTCCGATATTGAACAGGATCACTGATTTGTTCATATTTACGGCGTAGACCTTTGATCCGGGCTTCAGTCTGTCACCCTTCCCCATCACAGCCGGAAGTTCCCTGTAGCCGGCCTTTTCAGCCATGTCCACGATCAGGTCGGTGCACTCCCTCTCCGTCTTTCCGCGGCTCAGGAAATCGATGTATTCCCCGGAAAAGGCCTCCAGTTCCTTCATTTTTGCGGGAGATAGACTTTCCCAGACGTTCTTTTTTTCCATGATGTCTCCTTTCTCCATGCTGCAAAGCATGCTCTGCCAATGGCTCAGACTGTCGTTTTGACAGAAGAAATATCCTTTTAAGCCTGTCCCCTGTTCCCGGGGGCGGACCCGAAATATCATTTTACATCATTTTCACGGGAATTTCGAGGGGATTCTTCCTCAATGATCTCTTTCCTCAGGAACTGCCTGAGCATCTCGTCCAGCCTGGCAGGTTCCACGGGTTTGGCCAGGAATCCGTCAAAGCCCGCCTCCTTGAACATCCGCGGAGAGTCGCTCATGGCGTTTGCGGTGAGAGCGATGATGACCGCCTCCTTCCCGCCCTCCAGGGACCTTATCCTCTTTGCAGCTTCTATCCCGTCCATTTCCGGCATCATATGATCCATGAGTATCAGGTCGAAGGGCTTAAGCTTTTCAAAGCAGCGAATGGCTGCGATCCCGCTGTTCACGGAGACAGGCTTGATCCCGTAGGGTCTCAGAAGTCCCTCCGCCACCTTTATGTTCAGTTCCATATCGTCCACGATCAGGACCTTTGCCTTTTCGGCTCTGAAGGCGGCTTTAAAGGCTTTCACCCGGTGAGCCGCAATGGATCCGCCGGTAACTCCCACTTCCGTCCAGTCTTCGACTTTGTTGACCACATCGAAGGAAAAGGTGGAACCTTCCCCATACACGCTCTCGGCTCTGAGCCCCCCTCCCATGGCCTCCGCAAGCCTTTTGGATATGGTGAGGCCCAGTCCCGTCCCCTCCATGGGATGGGTGATCCTTGTATCAGCCTGCGTAAAGCTTTCAAATATCCTGTTCAGATCCTCTTCTCTTATGCCGATCCCCGTATCCCTGACGCTGAACTTAAGACGGCAGCTGTCGCCGGTCAGCTTCTCATGCGACATCTTAAGGGTGATCTCGCCCTCATCGGTGAATTTGGCGGCGTTGTTCAGAAGGTTAATGAGGATCTGCCTGATCCTGACCTCATCGCCGATAAGCTGCACGGGAACAGAGGGATCGATGTCCACTTTGAGCTTTACAGCCTTGTCCTGCAGCCTCATGCGTATGATCTGTGTCACATCATAGATAAGGGAATCTATCCGGTAAGGAGAATCGACTATCTCCATCTTCCCCGATTCGATCTTTGAAAAGTCCAGGATATCATTAATGATGGTCAGTAGAGATTCCGATGCGGACACTATCATTGAGGCGTTATTTCGCGTCTCCTCTTCTTCACTGTCCCTGAGGATCAGTTCCGCCATTCCGCATATGGCGTTCATGGGAGTCCTGATCTCATGGGACATGCTTGCCAGGAATTCGCTCTTGGCTCTGTTGGAGCTTTCGGCTTCCAGCACCAGTTCCTCTTCCTTGGTAATGTCCGTCAGGCTCATGATATAGCCGTATACCTCTCCGTACCTGTCGAGAGCGACTCTCATGTTGGCCTGAAGGATCTCGTCACGTTCCCGGATATGGCATTTAAATACAAGGACTCTCTCCCTCTTCAGGGTCTCAAATATATCTTCCGGACTCATGTCCGTCACAAGAAGATCATCAAGGCCGAGCCCCGTCGCAAAGCCCAGTTCATTTCGCGCATAGTTGTTTAATTCTACTATCGTCTGCTTAACATCGAAAATGACTATCCCTTCATTCAAAACCTTTTGCGCATAATCCCCCAGCGTCTTTGATGAGATGGAAAAAGCATTGTACTGCTCGGAAGCCACGTACCAGAGGACAAGGGATACCCCCGCCCCGATGCCTGAAGAAGGGATGGAATACTGAAGGTATGACGCCAGGATCGTATCCGGGACAGCTCC
>JAEEGL014026345.1_pt1 | contig 55084 bp, 42 predicted proteins | sample 9134231 | NCBI WGS metagenome assembly JAEEGL01 (sample SAMN16246548, study PRJNA631951) | gut metagenome | biome: gut microbiome; feature: rumen; material: fiber-attached | host: Bos | place: Iran: Karaj | collected 2018-10
AACTTTGAAGACGAATTTATAAGAAAACTATATGAACGCTCTGCCTTCGCCAATATGGACGTGGCGACGCAGCACAAATACGAGAGCATTATGAGAACCGAAATCGATATCATCGCGCAGAAAGCCTGGGCCCGGGAGGAAGGCAAGGCCGAAGGGCGTAAAGAAGGTGAAGCAGATAAAGCCCGGTCTATTGCCCGGAACTTCCGCGATATGGGCCTTCCACTGGAACAGATCTCCAAAGCCACCGGACTCTCCGTCGAACAGATCGCAGCACTGTAGCCTTTACAGCGGATCGACCTCCAGGGTGAGGTGGCTGGCGTAACTGCGTTCGGTGCAGAAGGCAGTCACGGCGCCATAAATCCCCTGCTTCCGGGCCGAAAGCGAAGCATTACGCGGCAGGATGATGCGGATACGCTCCCTGCCGCTTTGAATTTTCACCTCCTGCACAGGCAACAAGGGCAGCGCAGCAAGCCGCTCCGAAAGTTCGCCCAGGAACCAGCGCAGACGCTTCTCGTTCTTGTCATTGAAGACCACATCCACGATACGGCTGTAAGGAGGAAGGCCAAAGGCGGCCCGCTCGCGAAGCAAGAGCGCAGGAAGGGCGGCCGCATCATCGGCCCAAAGCAGCGAATGCAGCACGGGATGCTCCGCCTGGGCGCATTGAATCAGCAGCGGCGACTCCCCCGCATCGCGGCACAGGCCGGACAGGGCACGGAAAGCCTTTTCATCGGTACGGAAATCCTCGCCCTTCAGCATAAACTCCGCACAGAGCAGCGCCGTCAGCCCCTGCCGGACCAGAATGGCAGGAGTCGCCCTGCGCAAAGGCAACACGGACAAACGCGTTGAAGCCTTGGGGAAAAGAGCCCGCGCTTCGATTTCCACATTGTCCGTATCGCTCCAGGGCAGGAGCAAGAGCACGCGCCGCTTCGCCTCGAAAGCCAGGCGCATCCGCTCCAGCAATTTCAGCGAGAAAGAACCGTTCATACCGTTCTTTCCCCTTTCGGCGACCGTGTCGATGATTTCAGGGACGGCGGCGGGAGCGGCGGGCGCTTCTACCTTGATATATTTGCCAGCAGCGGCATTGAGGGCCGATTCCAGCGAAGGGAAATCGCTGCCCAGCAGGACGGAAGCACCGCAGCGGGCCGCGAGCCAGACCGCCGCATCACGGGCATTGAAACGCGGCGCCGTCATTTCCCGCCGATGCAGCGGGGATTCCTCCGCATCGACGATAATCAGCCCGAGGGTCGTCCAGGGCAGCAGCAGGGCCGCAGGACCGCCCGCGACAAAGACCGGACCGCCTGCGCGGACGGCGGAAGCGATATCGCGGCGCTCGGAAGCGCTCGTTCCCGCCGTATAGACCCGCGCACTGCCTTCCCAGGCTTCGGCACTCCGGCCGGGAGAGAGCAGCAGCGCACTCCGGCCCGCGTCCAGGCATCGGCGCAGCAGTTCCGCATAAACTTTATCGCGCGCACCGGCTTGCAGCAGGACAGGGCGGGCTTCGTCGAATCCCGCCAGAATCGCTTTCAGCGTGTCCTTGGCCGCCGCATCCAGGCGCGGATGCAGGTCCGCTGCCCCGGAAACCGCCTTCTTCGCACGCGCCTTGCGCAGTTCCGCATCGGTACGCGTCGCCGGATAGGCACAGTGATAGACCTCGCCCAGCGTACAGAGCGTATAATCGGCAAGGAAGTGCCAGAAAGCCAGTTCCTGCGCACTGACCGGCTCCAGCGTGCGTTCCACGCCGATAATGGGACGGATGCGGGAAAGTTCCACATCCGGTTGCGCGCTCAGGGCTGAGACGACGGCGACATACTCCTTTCCAGAGAAAAGCACACGCACCCGCTCACCCACGGCGACGGGCTCCGCGGAAGCGTAAAAAGGCATCCACGTCAAACGCAGGGGCAATATGACCTGAAAATAGTACGTCACAGCGGAACAAATTTAACAACTTTCTGCGAAAAATTATTTACCTTTGAGCCTATGACACTCATTAAATCCATCTCGGGCATCCGCGGCACGATCGGCGGCCCCGAAGGCCAGGGCCTCACCCCTGCTGACATCGTCAAGTTTACCTATGCATACTGCGCCTGCCTGAAAGAGCGCAAGGCCCCCGCTTCCGGCGGGAAGTATAAAGTGGTCGTCGGTAAGGACGCGCGCCTGAGCGGCGAAATGGTGGAGCAGATTGTCTGCGGCACCCTGATCGCCTGCGGCGTGGATGTCGTGAAATGCGGTTTCGCCAGCACCCCTACGACGGAACTGGCAGTCCGCTTCAGCGGGGCCGACGGAGGCATCATCCTCACGGCCAGCCACAACCCGCGGCAGTGGAATGCACTGAAACTGCTCAACGAAGAGGGCGAATTCCTGACGGCCGCACAGGGCGCGGAGATTCTCGCCAAGGCCGAAAGCGGCGATTTCGATTTCGCCGGGGTCGATGAACTGGGACATATCACCGAGCACGATTTTACCGACGAGCACATCGCTTCCGTCCTGGCGCTTGAGGCCGTGGATGCGCCCGCCGTGCGCGCTGCCGGCTTCAAGGTGGTGCTGGACGCCATCAACTCCGTAGGCGGGATCATTATGCCGCGCCTGCTGGAAAAACTGGGTGTGGAATGCATCAAACTGAATTGCGACCCGACGGGCGATTTCGCCCATAATCCCGAACCGCTGCCCGCCAACCTCGTCACGCTGAGCGAGACCGTGGTGCGGGAAAAGGCGGACCTGGGCATCAGCGTGGATCCGGACGTGGACCGGCTCGCCTTCATCTGCGAGGACGGCAAACCCTTCGTCGAAGAATATACCCTCGTCAGCGTGGCTGATTACCTGCTGGAAAGGGCCGTGGCGCAGGGCGTAAAAGAACTGCATACCGTCTCCAACCTCTCGTCAAGCCGTGCGCTGCGCGATGTGACGGAGAAATGGGGCGGCACCTGGCACGCCTCCGCAGTGGGCGAAGTGAACGTCACCACCCTGATGCACAAGGTGGGTGCGCTGATCGGCGGCGAAGGCAACGGAGGCGTCATCTATCCCGCTTCCCACTGCGGCCGCGACGCGATGGTGGGCGTGGCGCTCTTCCTCAGCCAACTCGCGCACAAGAAACTCAGCGCCAGCGCTTACAAGCAGACGCTGCCCGCCTATTTCATCGCCAAGAACCGCATCGACCTGAGCGACAGCGCGATGATCGACCGCATCCTGGAAGCGATGAAACAGCGCTACGCTGCTGAAAAACTCAATACCATCGACGGAGTGAAGATCGATTTCGAAGCCGAGCGCAAATGGGTGCATCTGCGCCGTTCCAATACCGAGCCGATCATCCGCATCTATGCGGAAGCCCCGACGCAGGAGGCTGCCGAAGCCCTGGGGAACGAGGTGGTCGCCTTTGCACATTCGCTGATGGAGAAAGCCTGACGCGATGTTTTCCTTCCGTACCACGCCGCTGGAAAACCAGTTGGACAAGGCCCTGCGTGACGGGCGCGTAGGCGTTTTCGCCTCCCCCGCCTGCTGGGACCCGCAGCGGGGGTACACCTGGGACATTTTCTCGGCGCGGGGCAACCTCGCGGAACTGATGCTGCCCCAGGGCGAGATGGAAGCCCATATCGACTTCGAGCTGGAGAAACTCGCCGCGCTGGATGCCATCGTCGTGGAGATTCAGGATACCGGCTCCCGCCATTTCCGCTATACCGGCGACGTGCTGCGGCTAATGTCCGCGCTCGCAACGCTCGATTCGGCACCGCCGCTCTATATCGTGGACCGGCCCAATCCGCTCGGACGCGCCGTGGAAGGCACGATGCCGGCCGGCGAAAGCGACGTCTTCCTGCCGAAGGTCGCGCACCGGCACGGCCTGACGCTCGGAGAACTCTGCCTGCTCTATTACGACGAGACCGGAGCCACTTACCCGCTGCATGTCATCAGCGCGGACTGCTCTTCATCGGGGCGCGCCCTGATGAGTTGGGCGGTGCCTCCCGCAACGGACATTCCCGGACTCTTCTCCGCCATCATGTACACCGGCGGCGTGCTCTGGGCCGATACGAGTCTCAATCCCGGGCTGGGCACGGGACGGCCGTACGAGTGGATCGGGGCACCCTTCCTGAAACCCTCGGCCTTGACGCCGCCCGCCCCGGAAGGCGTGCTGATGCGTCCCTGCAGTTTCGTGCCGGGCGAAGGGCTGTACGCCGGGGAGCGCTGCTTCGGCTACCAGATCCTGCTGACCCCGGAAGTCCAGTACAAATCCCTGGGTCACACGCTGGCGCTGATGCGCTTCTTCGCCGAACGCTACTCGCAGTTCAGCATCAGCGATGCGCTCTATACGCGGCTGGCGGATCCGGTGATGACGGAATTCCTGAAAGGGAGCATCGGCGCGGATATCGTGGAAGAGCATATAAAAAGCGAAGAGCAGAAGTGGGTGCGTAAGGCACGCCGCTTTCTGCTCTACGATGAAGCTCCTTACCGGATTAAATAAGGAACTACTTCTTCCTGGCCTTGTATCTCTGATAGAACTGGTCAACACGACCGGCGGTATCGACGATTTTCATCTTGCCGGTGTAGAAAGGATGAGACGTGTTCGAAATCTCAAGCTTCACGAGAGGGTACTCAACACCGTCCACTTCCAGCGTGTCCTTGGAGGTCGCGCAGCTGCGGGTGATGAAGACGGTCTCGTCTGACATATCCTTGAAAGCTACAAGTCGGTAGGTTTCGGGATGGGTTTGCTTCTTCATTGCAATGATTTTTTAGAATTCGGGTGCAAAGATAAGATTATTTGGTGAATTAACAAATAATTTATACCTTTGTGACCCCAAAAAGAACGGGACCTTAGCTCAGTCGGTTTAGAGCGCTTGCTTCACACGCAAGAGGTCGGCAGTTCGAATCTGCCAGGTCCCACTCTCCAAGCGCCCGGTTTCCCCCGGGCGTTTTCATTTTTCCGCAAATTTCCTTATCTTCGTTCCCGATGAGAACGAAATTCTTCCTGATGGCGGCACTGGGGCTGCTGCTTACGCTCCCGGGCTGCTTCTGCAAACGGCAGGCACCGGAATCCGATGCGGAAATCCTCCAAAAGGATACCGTCTATCCCCTTGGTTTCCTGACGGATACACTGATCCGTCAGGGCTATCGCATCCGCTACGGGCAGACCCTCGCCGGCGCACTGCAGGAACTGGGTGCCACGCCGGGTAACGCCTATATCCTGACGCAGATCTGCGACAGTGTCTTCAAGGTCAGCCGCGATTTCCGGGCACACGACAGCCTGGACGTCTATTACGCAGACACGACGCTCGCATCCCTGCGCTACATCGTATACCCGCAGAATCCCGTGCGCAGCACCGTCTTCAAGTGCTTCGATTCCCTCGCGGTCTGGAAGGTGGAGAAGCCCCTGACGCACGAGCGCCGCATTTCGGACATCCGCATCGAGACTTCGCTCTGGGATGCCCTGCTCGCGGACGGCGCCTCCCCCGACCTCATCATGCAGCTCGCGGACATCTATGCCTGGACCATCGACTTCTTCAGTCTCCGCAAAGGCGACCGCTTCCGCGTGATTTATAATCAGGAAACCTGCGACGGACAGCCCCTGCGCGTAGATACCGTCTTTTTCTCCCTCTATACCGGCGAAGGCGGGAAACGTGCCGCCGCTGTCTATCTGGACCAGAAAGACGGCAACAAGTACTGGAACGAGAAAGGCATCAGCCTGCGCAGCGACAAGGGCTTCCTCAAGGCGCCCTTGCAGTTCAAGCGCATCAGCAGCGGATTCGGCGTACGCATCCATCCCATAACCGGAAGGAGAAAGATGCACCCTGCGGTCGATTATGCCGCGCCCACCGGAACGCCCGTCCACACCATCGGTGACGGTACGGTCGTCTTTGCCGGATGGGACAAGGGCGGCGGCGGAAACTACATCAAGATCCGCCACGACCGCAAGGAATATGAGACGAAGTACCTGCACCTCTCGAAATTCGCCGCCGGCATCCGGAGCGGCGTCCGCGTGAAGCAGGGACAGACCATCGGCTATGTCGGCTCTACCGGCCATTCCACCGGGCCGCATCTGGATTTCCGCATCACCAAGAACGGGAAACCGGTCAATCCCCTGAAAATTGTCAGCGCCACCCAGCCTGAAGGTGCTCCGATCAAGAAGGAAAACAAGGCGCAACTGGATTCCCTCTACAAGCGCTATATGGCGGAACTCGGCGAATGATCCTGGAACCTGTCGCCTATTTCCGCGCTCCGCTGGCAGGGAAATTCGGACTCCCGCGCCAGAGCGGCGTCGCCCCGTCGCTCAAGGGCGAAGTGGTGCTGGAACCGGCCTTCCGCGGCACGGAAGCGCTGCGGGGCCTCGAGGGCTTCGATTATCTCTGGCTGATCTGGGGCTTTTCACTCAACGGGACATCGCCCGAAGGAAAAACGACCGTCCGTCCACCGCGGCTGGGCGGCAATGCACGGGTAGGCGTTTTTGCCAGCCGCTCCCCTTTCCGGCCCAATCCCCTGGGGCTCTCCTGCGTGCGGATCGAGCGCATCAGCCCGGACGGCATCACTGTCCTCGGCGCCGACCTGGCGGACGGTACGCCCATCTACGACATCAAGCCCTATCTTCCCTATGCCGATGCTTTCCCCCAGGCCCGCGGCGGCTATACTGACAGTGTAGAATGGCAGCCGCTTCAGGTCGAATTTCCGGAAGCATTACGTTCGGCACTGGGCGAAACGGATACAGCCGCCCTGGCGGAAATCCTTTCCCAGGATCCCCGCCCGGCGTTTCACGATGATCCGGAGCGCGTCTATGCCTTGGAATATCGCGGCAGGACCGTCCGCTTCCGCGTGAACGGAAGCGTAGTGACGGTTCTCCAAGATCAAGATTAATTCTTAATACCCCAGCCGCTCCAGCGTAGCGACAGGATCGGGCACCGTGGACGGCGCCGAAGGGTTGATTTTGCCGGCACGCAGGCCCTTGTCGATCAAGTATTGCAGGGTCAGGTCGGAACGGTTGGTAAAGAAACCGTCGGAGCGGCCGATCTGCTCCTCCATCTGCTCCAGCGAATCGAAAGAATAGGGATGGTTCAGCAGGCCCGCCTCTTTCACGAGTTTCGCCTGCCAGGGATGATTCAGTTCCTCATAATCATTCGGCGCACCGGAAATGGAGGGACCGCTGATGGTCGCCCCGTTGGCCTTTGCCCAGTCCAGGATGGCGCGGAAGCCCGCTTCGGTATCCAGGTCCCCGCCGGGAATCTCTTCGGGACAGGGCGGCCAGAGCAGGAAACACATCGGCAACTTCCCCTTGAACACCGCATTGGCGCGGACAAGGGAGGCCGGCGAGAAGGTTTGCAGAATGACTTTCCCGCGCGTCTTGCCCACCTGCACGAGTCCGTCCTTGTAAAACGCTGTTTCCTCAGGCTTCCGGGTGATGATGTTCCATCCGCAGGCATCGAGAATGTCATAGACGCGCTGCTCCATATCCTCGGGATTGACTTCCGGTTCCTTGAACTCGATGTAAATGCCGGGACGGTGGCCGCTGTCGGCCGGATCATCGACATAGGCCTCTGAGAAATCGTAATCGAGGAATTCCATATAATCCCCGCCTTCCTTCGCTTCCGCACGGATTTCTGCCAGGCTTTTGCCGACATAATCCGCCTTGAGGCGATACGAAAGGATGCGGCGGCCAGCGGAATCGCGGCGGAGCATCCGCCCCTCCGCATAGGCAATCTGGTCCTGCAGCGCGGAGACATACTGGCTACCGACATAAGCGGCGCGGGCCTGCGCGGGCCGGTCTTCATTGAACCAACTTCCGGCATCCAGCATCAGCAGTTCCACATAATAATAGGAAGAGGCGATATAGGGGATAAACGATTCGGCATCGCATTGCAACTGCTTTTCGACATCGTCGGCGGCAAATCCGAGCGAAAGATAGAACTCCCTGCGGGTAGCGGGAATCTCAGGACCGAAGACTGTCTCAATATCGGTCGTCCGGGTCAGGAGTTCGTCGTGGTTGGCGAGGATAACGCCATCCTTGGTACATTGTAGGTCGGATTCGAGGTAATCGGCGCCCATTTCCCGGGCCCAGCGCCAGGCGCTCTCGGTCTCTTCGGGCGCCCAATAGGTGGAGCCGCGGTGCGCCATCACGGCATAAGGGGGAACAGGGCCCTCACAGGCGGAAAGCAGCGCCAGGGCTGCAAAGATAAGGCAAGCAGGTTTCATAGCCCAAAGTTAAGCACTTTTACGCGAAAACGGTCCGCTTCCGAATGAGGAAGGGACCGTTTTCCAAGAAGAGGTGACTGGCAGAATCGAACTGCCGTAGCAGGTTTTGCAGACCTGTGCCTAACCACTCGGCCAAATCACCAAAGGGACTGCAAAGTTAGAAAAATAATCTGACTTCGCAAGTCCTTCAAAGAATTATTCCGGGATCTTCGCACTGAAGTGCTTGAACATCACGGACTCCACGGCAACGCAGACCACCGCGCAGAAAATGGAGGCAATCAGCGAGAGGAAGGCGCCGACCTTGGGAATCGAGCCCAACAGACCACACAAAATACTGATGGCGATCACGAGCAGCAATTCCGTAGCGAAGATGCGCCACTTCTCACCATTGGTCACCTTGAAACTCAGGTCCAGCGCTTCGACGGGACGCATATTGCGGTCCACGAGGAAGTACAGCGCAAAACTCCAGGCTATACCGAGCACGATGGCCGGTACGAGCATAAAGAACGCAGCGGCGAACAGGCCCATTGCTTCCAAGCCCAGGAAGAGGAAGAGGTTACCGAGGTTGTCGAAGTTTTCCTTCTTGAAGAGGATGAGCGGATCCACCGCCTCACCGCGGCTCATCGCAATGACGAATTTGACGATTCCCACGGTAGTACCTACGTTCAGGTAAGGAATCCACATCGTCAGGATATAGAGCACAATAGCGACCAGCAGGGATACAAAATTTTGGAGGGCGCAATTCACGCCCTCTTTAATCGTCTGGATAATATCAAGTTTTTCCATGAACTATCAGGATTTCTTGGTCTTCACGGAGATAAGGACACCCAGTTTTGCGGTCGTGTTGAGCGGGCCGATGGGAAGTCCCTGAGGCATGAACTTGTAGAAGCAGGTCTCTGCACCGACAAAGAAGGTGAAGGGGCCGGGACGCAGGTTCATCGCAGCACCGAAGGTTCCGCCGTAATCGGTCCAACCATAGTTCGCGGTAAGGCTGAACCAGCGGGCAGGACTGATGGTCAGACCAGCACGGACGTCATAGCGATTGGTCTGGATGGCGTAAGTACCCTGCAGACCGACGGAGAGTCCCTTGTAGAAAGGCATGTGATAACGGGCGCAGGCATTGACCGTCGTGGTCAGCATGCCGACGTTGCGCATCGGAGCATCCTGGACGGCAAACACCTGATTGACATAATCGGTGACATTCTTGCCTTCCATGATCTGGTCCTTGATCACGTTCTGTCCGTAAAGATTCTTGTTCCACATCATGGCACCCAGGTCAAGAACAGCAGCGGAAAGGTCCAGACCGAAGTCGGACTCCCAACTGATACCCAGGTCCACAGCACCGCCGTAACCGGAGATACCGACCTTACCGAAGCCCGGATGCTCGAAATCATAACCGTCAGCGGTCTTGGGGAAAGCCAGGAGCGTGGTAGCAAGATACATCTCGGTATTGGCGCTGGCCTTAGCCACCTCGTCCTCGATGAAATCCACTTTGAGGTTGTCGGCGTGGACCTTCGCGGCCGCAAGACCGAAGAGACCCTTCAGCGTAAAGCCGAGACGGAGGTTCTTTGCTACCTCGAAGGAAGCGCTGATGGCCTGCTCGAGGTAGGCCTTCGTCTCTGCGTTCATCGACTGGAACTCGTAATGCGTTCCCTTCCTGTCGGAAATCTCAAGAGGTTTGATCTGGGCAAGGAAATCCTTGCTCATGCCCAGATTCACCGCAGAGCGGAGACGGGTATCGAAAGAAAGGAAAGCATTCTTACCTACCTTGAAACCGAAGGAGAGCAGGCTGAGGCTGAAATCCACGTTGAGCTTCGCACCCACCTCGGGGATGCCGGCCAGGAAGGTCTCCCTGGGAACCTTATCGTTCAGGAAGAGCAGCAACTGACCGTCCATGGGGAACAGGAAGTTATTGACACCCAGGTTAGTCTGCGCGTTAATGCCAATGTCGTTGAGCCCAAAGCCGATGAACATCATCGTGTTCTTGGCATCATGCATCGCGGGGTTCAGCTCATATTTGTAGACATAATCGTCCAGGAAATACGCGCTCTTCAATTCCTGAGCATTGCCACGCAAGGAAGGCAGCAGCGTGAAAAGCGCTGCTGCAGTCAAAGAAAATACAATTCGTTTCATTTATAATTGGTTATTTGTCTCCTAATCTACCTGTCACACGAATCAGCTGCTTGCCTTCGGAATTCCGCTTCACATCCACGGAGATGGTGGTGGAATCCTCATTGACGGCATAGGTGGCCTTGTTTCCACAGAGTGTGGCAGTCAGGTCGATCACTGCCTTGGGAAATGCGGTCGCGCCCGTAGGGCAGGTCGCCTTCACGGTGAGTTCCTGGGTCAGCTGCTGGCCGTCCAGGGAAGGATTGACCTCGGGGCACTCCACAAAGATATTCGCAGGCTCCACCAGGGCCAGGGACATCTTCAGCGGCAGGCTGTGCTTGACGATGATGTCCGCCTCAAGGGCCGTAATGGCAATGAACTCAGAGAAATCAGCACCGGAGAGGTCGAATTCGTGACGCATCGTAAACGGCTCGCCGTTCTTGACGATGAAGGGGAATACGCTCTGGGCAGTGAACTCCAACGCACCGGAGACCGCACCCGTGGGGACTTCGCCCGACTTCGGCACTTCGACAAACTTGGAAACCTTGGCGTCTTCAATCTTCAACTCTTCAGGGCTGTCCTTGAAGATTTCGGCAAAGGGCTTATCGGAAATAATCTTGGCATCGACGCTCTGGGCCTTGCCTTCCGCAAGATTCGCCTTCTCGGACACCATCACGGAAATTTCCTTCTCCGGGATAGCGGGGATTTCAGCCTCGATTTCGAACGACTTGCCCGCTTTTTTATTGGTCACCGTCGCCGTATATTTCAGGGGAATACCCAGTTCATTCTTCACTTTGATGATGAAGTGAGGATTGTCCAGGGCCTTGAAGATATCATCCTTGGGGAATTTCTTGGAAATGGGGATCTTGACGACCATATCGCAAGCCGCAGGAAGTGAAAGCTCCTCGCCCTGATTCAGTTGTTCAACCTGCTGGGGAGGGATCTCCGTCGTAACCGGCTCCGTTGCAGGAGAGGAAACGGTGATTTCGGTTTCACCGCTCTCGTTCTGGGTCTGGGTCACCTCGGCTTCATCGTTGTCATATTTCATGAGTTCATTCACCGGGGAAACGGGTGATTCCTCAGCGGTGATCTCAAGACTGACCGTAGCGTTCGTGTCCAGATTGTTGGTGTCATAAGACTTGTCCACACAGGACGCAGCCAGTGCGCCGACGAAGGCAGCCACGACTAAATAGACTAACTTTTTCATAATATAAAAGGTTAATAGTTTCCTATTCATCCACAAATATAGTAAAAAAATCAAGAAATTGCGCACTGGACACAAAAAAAGAAAAGAGTTGTGACCCTCACGGGCGACAACTCTACTAACCACATAATTAATAACACTAAAACTAATAACCAATAGGATTGACGGACCAGAGCGGTCACTTACTCAACCCGAATGCAAAGGTAGGGATTATTTTTTAATTTACAAATATTTTTAATAATTTTTTGAAAAAATTTTTTCTCATTTTATAAGTGATTGTTATTCAATTAGTTCAAAATACGCTAAACAGTACGAAAAAGAAGTAAAATCAGTAAGCACAATTCTTTAAGAACGTTTCCGGCAGAAGTTCTGACAATTTTTCCGTATCTTCGCATTCTATGTCCCGGAAAAAGGTATTGCTATTCATCGTATCAGTATTCGCCCTCACGGCGATGCTGAGTTTCATGATACCTGAAGACGGACTGACCCTCACGCTGAAATTCCCCACCCCGCAGGAACTCCTGGACGCGGTCCTTCCGGCCCAAGAAGAGCCGGCTCCGCAGATCGACCCTGCCGAACTGCTGGCCCGGGCGGAAGCCGCCCGCCGCGATTCCCTGGAGAACGAACGCCTGCTCGCCTACCTGAGCGAAGATCCGGCGCGCATCCAGTTCCCGGACGGGGATTACGCCCTTTTCGACGAACTCTTCGAAAGTCTCGACCGCGGCATGGAGGCATCTACGCGCATCATCCATTACGGCGACAGCCAGATCGAGGAAGACCGGATGTCGGCCACGCTGCGCGAACTCCTGCAGGAACGCTTCGGCGGCGGCGGTCCGGGACTGCTCCCCTGCACCAAGAACTTCACCATCACGACGACGACGCAGACCAACGGCAATGCCAGCCACTATTCCGCCTATTATTTCGGCGGAGGTTCGCGGGCCGACGGGCATTACGGCCCCGCCGGACGCTCTTCCCGCCTGAACAGTGACTGCGTATTCAGCGTTGTCCCGGCTAGCGGCGCCGGCGCGCACAGCAGTTGCTATAACCGCCTGACCGTCGTCACCGCCCCTCCTACCAAGGCTTTCCGCATCCGTTGCGGCGACAGCACCTTCGTCGCCAATCCCTGCGCAGACGGGCGGCAGGTCTGCTTCTACCGTTTCCCGCTCCCGGACAGCAGTTCGCGCGCGAAAGTCAGCATCGGCGCCGGAGCGGAAGTATACGGCATCAGCCTGGATCAGGAAGGCGGCGTCAGCATCGACAATGCGGCGATGCGCGGCTGCTCGGGAACGATTTTTACCCGCATCGATGCCCGCAGCCTCGAGGATTACTACGCGGATGCGCGCGTGCGCCTCATCATCTACCAGTTCGGCGGCAATATGGTACCCGCCTGCACGGGAAAGAAAGCCATATCGCACTATAAGGAATTGGTCGTCAGGGAATTGGAGTACCTTTCCGAACGGGCTCCCGGGGCACGTATCCTCTTTATCAGCCCTTCGGACATGAGCACGAACATCCGCGGGACGATGGATACCTATCCCCAACTTCCGGCGATGGTGGACTCGCTGCGCTGCGCCGCGCACGAATGCGGAGCGGCGTACTGGGACCTCTATGCGGCCATGGGAGGCAAGGGCTCGATGCCCCGCTGGGTCAGGGAGAATCCCCCGCTCGCGGGCGGCGACTACATCCATTTCACCCGGAAAGGCGCCGAGACCGCTTCACGGCTGCTTTACAACTCCCTGATGGTGAGTTACGATTATTATCAATATAGGAAAACGCACAAGCGACAGTAGATGGAAACCTTCCTGCTCTTCAATCCGGACTCCCCGCTGATTTTCACCCAGTTCTACTTCTGGGCGTTCTTCGGGGTGGTCTACGCGATTTTCGCCCTGATCGGGAGCAGGCCGCTGTTGCGCAACGCTTTCCTTTTCCTGGCCAGCCTGTTCTTCTACTACCGGACGAGCGGGCTGTCGGTCCTGCTGTTGCTCTTCGCCATCGCCGCAGGCTATCTGCTGGCGCTGTGGATGGCCCGCTGCCGCAAAGGCGGCTTCTGGCGCGGATTCTTCCTGACGCTCAGCATCGCCATCAACCTGGGTCTGCTCTGCTACTTCAAATATGCCTATTTCTTTGCCGATGTGCTCAGGCAATTGACCGGTATCGAGTTCGCGGTAACGGACATTTTCGCGCAGGCAGGCAATATGCTGGCGGGCAGGGAACTTTTCAAGGTCGATGCGATCGTGCTGCCGGTGGGCATCTCGTTCTTCATCTTCCAACTCATCAGTTATGCGATGGATGTCTATCGCGATGAGGTGAAACCGGTACGGAACCCGCTGGATTTCGGCTTTTACGTGAGTTTCTTCCCGCAGTTGGTGGCGGGTCCCATCGTCCGTGCATCCGAATTCATCCCGCAACTGCACCGGAACTTCAATTTGAGCCGCAGAGCCTTCGGGATTGCCGTTTTCTGGATTCTGAACGGTCTGGCAAAGAAGATTATCCTGAGCGACTATATCGCCGTGAACTTCGTGGACCGCGTGTTCGACAATCCCCTGCTCTTTTCGGGCTTCGAGAACCTGGTCGCGCTGTTCGCCTATTCGCTGCAGGTGTACGCCGATTTCTCCGGCTATACGGACATCGCCATCGGCGTCGCAGCCCTGATGGGCTTCTACCTGCCCAAGAACTTCAATTCGCCCTATAAGGCGACGAACCCCCAGGATTTCTGGCGCAGGTGGCACATGTCGCTGAGCCGCTGGCTCAAGTCCTATTTATATATTCCGCTGGGCGGCAACCGCAGGGCGAGTTTCGGAACCTGGTTCTGGATCCTGGTGTTTGCCGCGGTGGCGCTGATCCTTTCCGGCAGTGCGCTCGTCGCCGCCATCATCGCCATAAGCGGTATTTCAATGACCCTGATCGGCATTTTCAGCCAGAAGCACCGCAAGAAAATCATCTCAAACATCAACCGCTTCATCACGATGCTCTTCGGCGGCATGTGGCACGGCGCAAGCTGGAATTTCATCATCTGGGGCGGGCTGAACGGCATCGGCATGATCATCTACATCCTTTGGAAGGAGATGCGATGGGGCTGGCGCGTCGGGCTTTGCCTGCTCGCGACGGGCTTTGTCCTGGCGATGCAGCAATGCTTCCCTGCGCCGATTTGGAACATCCTGCTGGTCTGGAGCGCGGTCATTAGCGCCGTCACGCTGATACGGGCCCTGAACGCCGCCGTCTCCCATAAGCCCGAGGGCGGTCTGCGGAAGGCACTCGGGGTATTCTGGGGCGTGGCGCAGACCTTTACCTTCATCACCTTTACCCGGCTGTTCTTCCGCAGCGGCTCCAACCTCGATCCCGCCACCGCCAACGAAGTGGCCTGGAAGACCGCACGCGACATGGTCAATCAGATCGGCTCCGCCTGGAACCCCGCGACCATCCCGACGATTTGCTTCGAATACCGCCGCGTCTTCCTGCTGGTCATCGCCGGACTGCTGATCCATTGGATTCCGGAACGCTGGAAACGGCGCTACCGCCTGGCGTTCGCCGGCACTCCCCTGCCGCTGATGGCCCTGCTTGCCGTCGCCGTCATCCTGCTGGTCTATCAGTTCGTTACCGCTGACACCCAGCCTTTCATCTATTTTCAGTTCTAGTCTATTTACCCCTGACGAATATGAAGAAACGTAAATTTCTCATTCTCCTCGCGGCACTGCTATTGATGGCGGTCCCGGCTATGGCCGTATTTACAGGACTCGGCCTGGACGCGACGCTTTCCAACCTGCGCCGGGAACTGTATCGCGACTATACGCAGATCAGCAGCACGCGGGAAAAGATGGAAAGCGGCTATGCCGTGCAGCATTGGAAGATGGTGGACATCGTCAAAAAGTGCAATGACCTGTCCCTGATGCTCTACTCGCAGAAGCAGGACTATACCTTCGACATCAGTTATGCCCTGGAGAAAGTCGCTCAGGAGTTCACCGACTTCAACAAAAACCGTACGCCTTACGACCGCATCGTTTCCTCCCTGGACGTGGAAATCAACCGGTATGCGCGCCTGATCGAGTCGCTCCGCCGCCTTCCGCCGGAACTCCGGGATGTGGAAGTGGTGCCGGACAGCCTGGCTTACCATAACGACACCCTGGACGCGCACCTGTTACAGAACGCGAGTCTCCTGCAGCAGGAACTGCAAGAGCAGGTGGAAGCCGTCCTGGCCTTCAATGCAGCGCAGGATGCCGCCTCCGGCGAAGAAAGCGTCCCGGCATTCATTCTGAGCGAAGCCGGCCAGACAGACCGGGACTCCTGCCTCCTGTACGCCTCCGAACTGCTGAAACTCTACGCCGAGACGCGGGAACAGGTAATAGCGGACAGCACCCATTACCGGGAAGCCATGTTGCGGATGGAGGAATCGTATCAGTACGCCCGGGATTACTATGACATCCTTGAAGACAAAGTCTTTGTAGAAGGGCAGACGCCCTGGCAAAGCATCCTGAAGAACCCCGGCGAGTACTGGAAAGCGACCCAGGATGCCCTGGCCGAAAAGTACAGTCTCTCCGCCCTGCGGGAATGGATAAAGAATGGCTACGACGAGCACGACATCGAGGCCATCACCAGTGACAGCCGGATGTATAATGTCCTGAAGATTTACTGGGTGCTCATTTATTTCCTGTCGTTTTTCATTCTCTGGGGGCTGTCGGCGCTCCTGCTGATGCCTGTCTATCGTTTTGTAAAACCCATAGGGAAACGGGTAGCCAAGGAACAGAGACGTTATCTGGCCCTGCTGCTGGGCTGCGTCCTGTTCCTCATTCTCAGTTACGAAGGTTCCAATGACGATCTGGTTCGCCAGGCCATCCGCATCATGCACACCTTCATCGGACTGCTCATGGCCATCAACATGGCCCTGATCATCCGGCTGGAGCCCGACAAACTCAAAAACAGTGTCCGGATTTACCTGCCTACGGTTTTCTCGGCCCTGTTCGTGATTACCTTCCGGGTGCTGTTCGTGCCCAATGCCTTCCTGAATTTCTTCTTCCCGCCCCTGCTCCTCTGTATGGTGCTATGGCAGCTGGCCGCCAATTTGCGGCGCAGCGGGAAGGCGGACCAGACCGACGTGGTGATCGGATGGGTTTCCTTCGGCATTACGACCATCGCCCTGGGAATCAGTTGGGCCGGATTCATCTTCCTGGCACTGATCATTCTGGTGTGGTGGTATTTCCAGTTGGCGCTCATCCTGGCCATCCTCTCCGTCTGGGACCTGATGCTGCTCTATAAGGAGGAGCGGATGGACAAACGGATAGAGGAATATCGGAACAGGATCACCTACGTTACCGGTCAGGCCAAGGAGCAACTGTTGTTCCACGCCACCTGGTTCTACGATCTCATCCGGGAGGTCCTGATTCCGCTGCTTGTCCTCTGTTCCCTCCCCGCCTGCATTTACTGGGCGCTGAACATCTTTGAATTCAACGACCTGTATCGCACCATCTTCGAGGTTCCCTTCCTCCGCCAGGGCGAATTCCAGGTTTCCCTGTACAGCATCCTGTTCCTGACGGGGATGTTCACCGTGTTCCGTTACGCGAACAGGGCGATCCGCACCCTGTGGCAGACCTTCAAATACCATCGTTTCCTCCGCAAGCACAATCGGAAATCCATACGGAACAATGAAATCAACCTGTCCCTGGGCAACAGCCTCATCAGCGTATTCATCTGGTTCGTCTATACCGACCTTTTCATTATTACGCTGAATATCCCTACCCGCTCGCTGGGGCTGATTGCAGGAGGTCTGTCGGCCGGTATCGGTCTGGCCCTCAAGGACATCCTCAACAACTTCATCTACGGCATCCAGCTCATGGGCGGCCGCTTGCGCGTCGGCGACTGGATCGATTGCGACGGCGTCCGGGGCAAGGTGGTCGACATCAACTACCAGACCACCCTGGTGGAAACGCTTTTCGACACTCAGGTGGCCTTCCTGAATTCCTCCCTTTTCAGCAAGAATTTCACCAACCTCACCCGCAACAATGCCTATGAACTTACCATCATCAATGTGGGCGTTGCCTATGGCACAAATTTCCAGAAGGTCAGGGAAGCGCTGGAGAAAGGTCTGGCAGCACTCATGACCAAGGACAAGTACGGACGGGATATCGTCGAACCTACTTACGGGCATTATATCCGTTTTGACGATTTCGGAGACAGTTCCGTGAATGTAGCGGTGAGGCAGTACGTGCTGGTATCGGAACAGGTTGAATACCGGTATCAGTGCAAAGAACTCATCTATAAGATTCTCGCGGAGAACGGCATCACCATCCCGTTCCCGCAGCGCGATGTGCATATGATTGAGAGCAAGAATAAATAGTTTTGTGAATGATGGAATTAAGGTTCAAGAAAAAATCGGACATTTTCAACATCGCCGTTACTGGCCTGGCCGCGTCCTTTCCGTACTGCTGATCCTTGTCCTCGTGTTTTTTTATGCCCGCAAGGACTGGGAATCGTATTCGAAGCCTAAACTGTGGATGATCTGCATCATAGATATGCTCATCGCCGGGCTCTATCACCTGGATATCCTCCTGGAGCCGACGGATGAATACACTGCCTATATGCTCACGGAGATTTGGATTCGTCCCACCATCACTTACGGGCTGGTAGCCTGTTTCATACAAGAAAAGAATAATCAGTCATAAAAACGTAGTGTATATATGAAAAGAATGATGTCCTGGGTGATGGCCGCCACCCTTATTTGCGGCACAACGACCCTTATGACGGGCTGCAAAGAAAGCAATGAACAAGGGAATGATGAACTCAAGGAGGTAAGGAGCACCGAACTGATCCGCACCAGCCAAAGCTGGGATGGCGTGGAATTGCCTGACTATCTGCAAGGGAGCCCCGAAATAGTCGCCGTAAAGTACGAAATCCCCGCCGGAAAGAAACTGGGCTGGCACGAACATCCCGTTATGAATCACGGGATACTGGTCCAGGGCGAACTCACCATCATCGGGCAGGACGGAAAGGAGAAAGTGGTACACGAGGGAGAGCCGGTCGTAGAGATGGTAAACACCGTCCACCACGGAGAGAACCGGGGCGACAAGACCGTTGTCCTGTATATGTTTTACCTCAGCCAGAAAGACATTCCGCTGTCCGTGCAGCATCCGGAAATCACGATTGAATAAATACGCCGGACTATGTACGAGAACAAGGAGATTACTGACGGAAATTACGATAAATCCCTGGCCATCAAGTGTATAAACGGGACTTTCGTGGGAACGAAGACGGAGAATGTCATCTCCTACAAGGGCATTCCTTTCGTGGGTGAACAGCCTGTCGGCAAGCTACGCTGGAAGGCCCCTGTAGACGTTACCCCGGATAACGGCGTCTATGAAGCTTATCATTTTGCCAAACTCTCCGTTCAGGATCTGTCGGTCACTGACCATCAGGGGGAAGACTGCCTGTATCTGAACGTGTGGAAGGCGGAGGATGCATCCGAGGGAAAGAAGCCGGTAATGGTTTGGATTCACGGCGGTGCTTTCTCAGCGGGCGGAACCGGTATCGAACTCTTTGATTGCGCCAATCTGACGAAGGAGCATCCTGACGTAATCTTTGTTACCGTTGCATACAGGCTCGGCCCCCTGGGCTTCCTTCATCTGTCCCACCTGCCGGACGGCAAGGATTATCCCGATTCACAGAACCTGGGACTGCTCGACCAGAATATGGCTATCAAGTGGGTGCACGAGAATATCGCAGCCTTTGGCGGAGACCCGGACAACGTGACCATCTGGGGAGAATCGGCCGGTGCCGGAAGCGTGACGATGCAACCGCTCATCAAAGGTTCCCGGAAGTATTTCAAGAAGGTCATCGCCCAGAGCGGCGCCCCTTGTCAGACGAATTCCCTGGAAGAAAGCATTGAGACCACGGATGATTTCCTGAAAGCCCTCGGTTGCAAGACCGTTGCCGACTTGATGAAACTTGACGCACGGACGCTGGTGAATACGGCGTTAAAGGTGGTTGCGTTCCGAATGTTCCCCGTCAGGGACGGACGCATCCTGCCCCTGGATCCCTGGGCGGCATACGAGAACGGCATTGCCAAGGACATCACCTTCCTCCAGGGCTGCAACAAGGATGAAATGAACTGCTTTGTATCCGACTGGACCGTGGAAGGATTCAAAGCCTGGGCCGCAGCCCGCAAGACAAGGAAATATGCCCAGTTGCTGACTCCTGAAGAAAAAGCCAGGATAGAAAGTTACTGCAAGGAAGGGGCGGTTGAGGACTGGGATCCGGACAGCCGTCTGTTCGGCCACAGCTGGTTCATTGACGGTTCCGTCAAATTGTCCGAGAGCCAGACCAAGGGCGGCGGCAAATGTTATTCCTATTTTTACAGGGTGGAGAATTCCGATCCCATCTTGAAGAGTGCCCATTTCGAAGAAGTGCCCATCGTATTTGCCCATCCGGAATTCACGGGAGGAAGGCCGTATGACGAGGCGTTCTGCAAGGCGATGCGCAAGATGTGGGTGCAGTTCGCCAAGACCGGCTGTCCGTCCAAGGACTGGCCCCTCTACGACCTGAAAGACAAAAAGGTGATGGTCCTGGATGAGTTTGACATCCACCCCGCCAAGGAATCCGAAGTAAAGATCGTGGATTGGGACAGGACCTATTTCCTCACCAAATATTATATGCTGTAAACGGATATATCGATGAATCAAAATAATGTAAAGATGAGTGCAGATCTTGTGGTATATGGGAAGATCTTTACTTCCGAAAATAATCAGGTCGTAGAAGCGTTTGCCGTGAAGGACGGTAAATATGTCTATGTAGGTGACAGGAAAGGAGCTGAAGACTTTATTGAAGCAGGTAAGACAGAGGTCCTGGATTACAGCGGAAAGGGCCTTGTGATGCCTTCCTGCGGCAACGGTCACGCCCATTATTCGATAGGTGTCGCCCTGCCGATCGTGGGAACGGTCGCCATTGGAAAAACGCCGGAACAATTTCTGAATGAAGTTGTCCCCGCCGCCGTCAAGAAGGCCAGGGAGACAGGGGCAAAACTCATCTTCGGCTTCGGCTGGAATTACATCAGTTTTATGGACAAGATTCCGACGCGCCAGCAACTGGATGCCATCTGCAGCGACATTCCCATTTACTTTGCCGATGACGAAGGTCACAAGGGCCTGGCCAACACCCTCTGTCTGGTCAATGCCGGCATTATGAAGGCAGACGGCACCGTCCTCAAAAAGGATAAAGATATCCGCGGCGGCGAGATTGTGATGGGCGCAGACGGAACCCCTACCGGTTTCCTGAAAGAACAGGCCGGCACGTACACACGTTTCAGCCTGGACAACGAGAGCCTCTATCCCGTTGACATCGCTAAAGTGGTCATTCCCAAGATTCAGGAGCATCTATTGTCAGAGGGTTACACCATGTATATCGACGGTTGGGGTAACTATTTCAATAACAACAATTTCTTTAAGGCCGCCCAGCAACTGGACAAGGCCGGTGAGATGAACTTCGTGCTGGGCTTGACCTATGAGGTGGAAAGCTGGATGAACGTGGAAGAGGCGCTGGCCAAAGCCTCCGACGTCCAGCAATATGCCTCCACGCGCGTCAAGACCAACTGGCTCAAACTCTTTATGGACGGCACGGTGGAAGGCGGCACCGGATTCGTGGAGCCGCTGTATCCCGACGGGCACCAGGGCCTGGCCAACTGGACGGAAGAGGAACTGACGGAGATTACGCGCAAGACAAATGCGAAGGGGATTACGATGCACATCCATACGATGGGCAACAAGGCCGTCAATTATGTCGTAAGCGCTTATGCCAACGCCGGGAAGGATGAACTGCGCAATACGCTGGTACACATACGTAACGTCAATGCCGAGGATTATCAGCGTATGGCCGACCATAATATGTATGCCGTGTCCGGTATGCTCTGGCATCATTGCCCCTCTTTTGCCGCCGATTATATCCGCGAACACGGGCTGGCTCCTGCAGGCGTGGAAGACAAGTCCTATCCGATGAAGTCCTATTTCGACAAAGGTATCCATATGACCTCCCACTCGGACTTCCCTGCCCTGAGCGGCAGTCCCGACGACCCGTTCGGCATTATGGAGATTGCCGTGACGGGTGTGCTTCACGGCGAGAACGGCAATCCCTGGTGGCCGGAAGAACTCATCACCCGTGAGCAGGCCATCGTAGCCCTGACCATCAACGTCGCCAAACAGATGCTCATCGATAACGAACGAGGCAGCATCAAGGCCGGCAAATATGCCGATTTCCTCCTGGTAGACAAAGACGTTCTCTCCTGCCCGGAGACCGAAATTCACGAAGCTAAACCCAGCGCCACTTATTTCGAAGGGAAGAAGGTTTACAGCAGATGATGGTCAGAAGGGGTCTTATCTGGAAAATACCCTGCACCATTGCGGGAGTCGTCCTGGGAATAGTGCTGTTGCTGCTGCTTGTGGCGACGGTCATTCTGGTGACGCCCGGAGCCCGCACGGCCGTCCTGCAGAAGTGCGTGAAGACCGTCAACGAGCGGACCGACTGGGATGTGGACCTGGGAAGGCTTTACCTGTCTCCCTTCCATCAATCTCCGTTGACACTCTATCACGCCTACAAGGGCGAAAAAGACCTTCAACTGCACATAGAGGCAGACAGTCTCTTCGTAGGTCATCGCGGTAAGGACACGCTCATCTACGTCCAGGCCCTGCGCCTGAAGGGCGATGTGAAAAAAATTGAGGATGGGGAATCCGCTGAGAATCTGACCGCCCGGACCATCATTGTGGACCAACTGCTTCTTAAAGAGACGACGTTCCATTCCGACACGCTGATTACCGCCGTGGGGATTGACGCTATCGTGGATTATCTGGATGTAAAGAGCCCCGGGCTCAATATCGCGAAAGGGAGTTACCCGCTGCACGGCTTGAAGCTGGAGGATGCGTATGTGGGCATCGACCTGCGAGACACTCCCCCCGACGAAGAAAAGGACACGACCGCTACGCCCATGGCCTTCGACGTACCTGACGGGGAGTTGCGCAACGTGCGCTTCGTACTCAATCCGACCGGGCTGGACATCCGTGTCGGCTCCCTCTCGACGAACGTACTGGCCGACGTAGGAGGCAACCGTTACGACGCACGCCGCCTGAATATCGACAACGCTTCGCTTAGCCTCGGGTCCCTGTACCTGCCGTTCGACACGGTTTATGGAGATGCTTTGGTGGACTTGAACAGCAATCTGATTCATTCGAACCAGCTTGTCGTCCGCTCCGACTCGTTTGGGGCGGAAGCTGACCTGTCAGCCACTATGATGGATCTGGAGACAATGCGGGTGGACTTGTCGGCCAATGCCGATTATCAAGGCAACAAGGCGAACTTGAAAGGATTTTATGATATTGACGACGAGGCCTATGACATACTGTTGAACGTCGAGCGGGTGAACCTGAGCCAGTTCCTCAAAGACAGCACCCACGTGGAATTGGCAGGCCGCATACACGCACAGGGAAAAGGGATAGACCCCCATTCCTCCGCGATGAAGTGCAGACTGGCCCTGAATCTGACGGATGGCATCTATGATCAGATCAATGTTTCCGGCCTGATGCTGGATGCCGAACTGGCCGATAAGACCGTGAACGGAAAGCTGCATCTGCCGGTGAATATGACGGACCGTAAGCTGCGGCTGAAGGCACAGACGGAGCATCAGTTCCGCGTGTCTGACTTCTTCACCCCCGCGCAGATGGGCGTGGACTATCATACGGACATAACGAACCTGGCCGCACAGGTGGCAGGCGAGGATTTCGACATCGACCATCTCCATCTTGATTTTGCCACGGACGCCGCCACTTCGCTGAAAGTAACGACGCCGGGACTCAGCCTCGACGCGCAAAGCCCGATGCACGTGCTCCGGCTTGTGGACGAGCTTCAACCTCTGCTGGACTTTGTTTCAGACTCGACGGCCATACAATCCATTACCTCGCTGCAAGACCTGACCCTGCTGGATACGCTCAAACGGCTTATCCCCGACCTGAAGACGGACATCCTGCTGACAAAAGGCAGTCCCGTCCAGCCCATTATCGAACGGATGGGCCTGGATATCAGAAGTTTGGCACTTTCGCTGAATTCTGATGCCCGCCAATCGGAACTGAGTCTGGATGCGGCCATTCCGAATATCGGTTCTCCGGATGACAGCACGGCACTGCACTTACCGGCAGCGGCGGCGGCATTGCGGCTCAACTTGACGGAAGGCAAGACCACCGCCTCCATCGCTGCCCATACCGACATTACCGACGGCGTAATGAGTATGCACAATCTCAGCACCAAAGCTGCACTGCAGCTCGATCTGGAAAGAGGCGGCAATGAACTGGGAGGAACGGGGAAGCTTGCACTGGACAGTCTCGTTTTCAATGGAATGCAGCTGGGGAACCGCACGGCGGACCTCCTTTTCGCGCCTTCAGAACTGTATAATGACGCCATCCGGGCCGATGTACGCATAGACGACCTTCCGATGGAACTGGTCAGCGGCATCCTTCAGATGGACGATATCGACCTGGAGGGTTTTGTCCGGGCGAAGGCCGGCATCGACGGTCTGCCTGCAAAAATGGATATCTCCGCCGAAGTGCTGCCAATGGATATCAGCGCCACCTACAAGCCCTACGACATAAGGCTCGCCCTTGGGAGCACGCCGATTACGATGAGCCATAACGATGTAAAGCTCGAAGATGTCCGCATCTATAGCGCCGACAGTTCCTATCTGGCGCTCAACGGCGGACTGGATATCGAGAAAATGCAGCTGGACGTAAATCTGTCCGCCGACCATTTCTCCCCGGCGAAACTGGATCAGGGCGGGAAACTTCCCGTCTATGGCAAACTGGAAACCGATATCCGCGGGCGGGTGAGCGGGCCGATGGACAATATTCTCGCCGACGTGGATGTCACGATCCTGCCCACGACGGATATCAGTTATCCGATTGACAAAAAGAATCTGGCGCAAGTCAAACCGCACGGGACGGTCAATGTCCGCTACGGAACAGCGGACGGGGAACTTCTGCTGGACGGACTCGTCCGGGTGAATGAAGGACAGGTCCGCTACTCCCCCAAGTTGTATCCTATGATGCCCTTCCAGGTGGATTCGGCAAGCAACATCCGTTTCCAGGGTCCCCTGGGGCAGACACTGCTGAACATCTCCGCCTCGCAACAGGTGAAAGCGGACGTGCAGTCGGAAGGCGAAGAGACCCGCCGCGTGGTCTTCAACACGGGCGTTCGCGTCCGGGGGGCGTTGGATTCGTTAGGCCTGAAGGCCATCGGTTTCTTCCTCGAAGCACCGGAGGACGAAACCATCGTACGCGAACTCGCCGCGATGGATGAGGACACGCGCGAAGGCATAGCGGCTACCCTGCTGGCCACCGGAATGTATATGGGAGAAAGCAATGTGGCTGCGCAAAAGGACGGATACGCCCTGTCCAGCATCATCAACAGCCGCGTCAATGCCGCCATGGCCAATTCCAAGATAGGCAAGGTCATCGACATCGATATCAGCAGCGGACAAAAGGTACACGCGGTCGGCAAGACCAACGACATGAACATCGCCATCAGCAAATCGCTGTTCCACGATAAACTGCGCATCACGGCCGGATCCACCATCTCCGATAACCCGGAGGTAAACAAGACCAGCGGCCTGTTCAGCCATTTAACCGCAGATTATAAACTGACCAAATCCGGGAACACCTTCCTGCGTCTGTTCTCACAGCGCGACTATGACAACATCTTCGAAGGGGAACTATATAAGTCGGGTATCGGCGTGGGAACTTCCAAGCAGTGGAAAACTCCCCTTCACAGCTATAATTTCACGGCGGACGCGAATGTCGCATACCGGTCCAACAACAGTATCGGCCCGAACCTCACCCTCGCCCAGACGATACGGAACCTCCTGGGGCAAGAAGAGACCCTCGCCATCAAGGGACACGGAGCTTACTACCTGGCGCTTCGCGACCGCTATCCGGGAGACCCCGGAAAAACCGACACCTATAAGTTCGGCATCGACGCCTGCCTCACTTTCCCCTATCTGCACTGGGGCGGGGACAACAAGCCCGACGGAGACACCCGTTACCAGATCGGATACAAATACGAAAACATCGCCGGCGGCTCCAGCGTCCACAAGTTCTCCGGCGGATTCTCGTACTTCATCCGCTCTTCCAACTTTGTCACGCACACGTTCACGCCCTTCTCTCTTTCCATAGTCAGGACAACGGTCGGGTCGGAAGATATGGGCAAAACGACGGACTTTGCGGAACTCGTCAGACTGCTTGCAGGAAACGAATTCGTTCCCTCGATCGGCTACGGCATCACCTACAATGATTACCGGGCCAAGCGTTCGGTCAACACGATGCTGGACCTTGACATCAAAGAATCGGGCAACCTCCTCAATGCCGTCTATTGCGCTTTCGGCCGCAAATGGGATGAACGGGACAAAGCCATTTTCAAACTCCCCTTCAACCAGTTCGTCAAGTTGACGGCCGAACTCCGCAACAAATTCAACCTGACGGAAAAGGTCTGCATCGCAACCCGTCTTTTTGCAGGGGCGAACGTGCCGCTGGGGAACTCCATCAGTACTCCGCTTTCAGAAGCTTTCTATGCCGGAGGTCCCAACAGCCTGCGGGCGGCCGAGCCTTACGCCTACGGCCCCGGCAATCTCCATAGCTGGAACTATAACCAGAGCATCTTCCACGCCGGCGACATCAAACTTGAAGCGAACTTCGAACTGCGATTCCCCATCGTATGGAAAATCTTCGGCGCCGCTTTCCTCGATGCCGGAAACGTATGGGGATGGCAAAATAGTTCCGAGATCCTTTCGCCGGAGGATTATGCCTTCTTTGTCGAGAAACTGGGGTTGACGGAAGAATTAAAGGACGGATTCCTCAACAATCCGCAACGCGCAAAACAGATCGCCCTGGGCACGGGCGCAGGCCTTCGCCTCGACCTCGACGGACTCGTCATCCGCCTGGACCTGGGCGTAGGAATCCACGCCCCTTACCAGACCTACAAATACACCAAGGAAGGCAAGCCCGACCTCTCGCAGCCGATTACCACTTATTATAATCTCCCCTCCGCCCTTGACGGCCTCCGCCTCAACTTCGGCATAGGCTATCCGTTCTAAGGAAGTGGCAGCGCAACGGCAGGCGCACTAGCGCATATGGATGTCCCGCTGCGGGAAAGGGATTTCGATGCCGGCCTCGCCGAGGGCCTTGTAGATGACTTCCTGCAACTTGGCGGTGTAGGAGGCTTTGAGCGGCACCAGGACGAAGCATTTGACCGCCACGTTCACGCTGCTCTCGCCAAAGTCGTCGAAAGTAACGGTAAAGCCCTTGGAAGGATCTACGACATCGACACCGTTATCATCCTTGTCCTTCAAGCCATTCACCGCTTTTAGGACCACGGAGCGCAGCTGCTCCACATCCATTCCGTAACAGACGCCGAAGACGATCTTCACAAACTCATAGGCATCGCTGCGCGTCAGGTTCTTGAAATTCTTGGTGAAGAGATTGGCGTTCAGGAAAGAGACCACTCCCCCGTCCAGGGTCTGGATCTGCGTACTCTGGTAACTGATGGCCGTAACCCGGCCGCGCATACCGTCACAGACGATCCAGTCCCCGACCTTCAGGCGGCCGGACATCAACTGGATTCCGTAGATGAAGTTATTGATGATGTCCTTCATAGCCAGACCGATACCGGCGGCAAGTCCGGTTCCGACCATAGCGATGGCGCCGGTGGGGATATCCAGCAGATGGACAGTCACGACCACATAGATAAACCAGACCAGAACAGCGATCAAGTTGTTCGCCAGGGTATGCTCCTCGTCGACACCCGTACGGATCCGCTTATAGATAGCGTACCAGGACTTGATGAAATAACTCAGGTAACGGAACAGGAAAATCAGGGAAACGGCGACGAGCAGCATATACAGCGAAATCGTCAGATTCGGTTCGCCCTGCGCACTCACCAGTTTCACAAAAGGCTTGAAAATAAGGGTGGAAGCCTCCTCTGACATACCGGCCAGATGGAAGGCCCGGGCAATACTGAGCGGAAGCGCCGCCATAAAGAGCACCGGGAAGACCGTCATCTTCAGCAAGTCATAGAACCAGGTGATGCGGATGCTCTTCCCCTCCGTCTCCGCACGGCGGAATACAAAAGGTTTATAATAGCGCTCGGTCAAGACATACAAGACCCACACCGACGCGACATAGGTCAAGAGGGTAATCCACCACAGCGACATCGGAAGGGCATAGGTCCTGTAGCAACTGAAGGACAGCAGCGCCATCGCCAAAAGCGCGAAAAAGGACAGCCAGGCCACGCTGCGGTCATAGATATCGGCCGCACGACCCAAACGGCGGCAGGCCAGCAATTGCCAGAGGCAGCAGAACGCCGTCAGCGAAGGCAGGGTCCATTCTTCCCATTCGCCGGGAAGGGTGATGATACGGGAAGCCAGCACCGCAAGGGCGAGCACAAAGACCGGCAGGTACAGCCGCACGGCAGCACGGACCTGTCCCGGGGACAAGCGACGAATCAGGGTACAAAGCAGGACGGAGGCCACGAGCCAGCCATAAATCAGGGCCTGTTCCAAATATGCCATATCGAAAAGCGTTTCCATTATTTTTCAAATATAGTGATTTTTTAGATAACTTTGCGCCTATGACCGCGATAGAGATTGCCGCCGTCATCGAGCGGACGGCTCCCCTGCACTGGCAGGAAGAATATGACAATGCCGGCTTCCAGGCCGGGAATCCGCAGACGGAAGTGAGCGGCGTGCTCGTCAGTCTGGACATCACGGAAGCCGTCATCGACGAAGCCATCGCCAAAGGCTGCAATCTGGTGATTTCCCATCATCCGCTGATTTTCCGCCCGCTACGACAGGTCTGCGGTCTGAGCTGGCAGCAGCGCTGCGTAGAAAAGGCGCTCAAGGCCGGCATCTGCCTGTACAGCGCGCATACGAACCTGGACAATGCACCGCAGGGCGTGAACCGCCGCATCGCGCAGTGCATCGGCCTGCAAGGGCTGAAACCCCTGGTGGAAAATGCGAACGGCAGTTGGAGCGGCATTATCGGCAGCCTGCCCCGCTCAGAAGCGCGTACGACATTCCTTCAGCGGCTGCAAAAGATTTTCGAGGCGAAAGGCCTGCAGTTTTGCGGTGAGGATGGTCCCGAAATCCGGACCGTCGCCCTCTGCGGCGGCGCGGGCAACTTCCTGCTGGATGAAGCAAAAGAAAACGGAGCCGACTGCTTTATCACAGGCGAACTCCGCTATCATGATTGGTTCGAAGCCGGAAATATGCTGCTGGTGCAACTCGGGCACTACGAGAGCGAATGCTGCACTGAAGGCTTGCTCGCCGAACTCGTGGGCAATGCCTGTCCGCAGTTGAAGGTCCTCCGAAGCAACGTCCCGACGAACCCCGTCCGCTACATTCCGGCGGCGTGCTGATGCGCCTTCTGCTGGAGCTTCTCGCTTTGCTTCAGGAATTTTTCCTGCTGCCGCACATCCTGCTTGGCCGCATTGACGGACTTCTTGACTTCGCTGATGGCTTTCTTGTCCGCAGCGACCGCACGCTTCTTGATAGCCACATCCTGTGAAATCCGCTTCACATCGGCCTTCGCCATCTTCGCCTCATTGCGCAGACGCTGAATCTCGCGACGGGTCAGGTCGAGCGAGTACTGGTCGGCTCTGGTCTTTTGCTGCAACTGGAGTTTCTGCTGATTGAGTTTCAGCGAACGGGTCATGTTCTTTTCCCTCTCCTTCGCAAATTTCAGGTCCTGCTGCGCGGCGTCCAACTCATTCTCGTGAGCGCTCTTCACGCGCTCCAGTTCCTCGATCTGCTGGCTTCCGCTCGTGGACTTTTCCTGGTAAACCCTGCGGGCATCCTCGACCGCGGCGCGGTTCTGCTCGACCATATCGCCATAAGACTGGAGATGCGTATTCGTAGTGGTATTCTGCGCAGCAGCGCTCAGGCCCGCGACCAGGCCAAGGGTCAGCAACAAAAGCTTTTTCATATCGCAATCGTATTGGTTACAGTACACAAAAGTAACCTTTTTCCGGGAAAATGACAAAATTTCTTACCTTTGTTCCTATGAGAACGCACTTCCTTTTCGCCGCCCTGCTTGGCGCGGCCCTCGTTTCCTGCAAAGGGACAGATCCCGTCGGACCCGTCATTCCCCCGGAACCGGACCCGGAGCCGGAAACGCTGTTCTGCACGGACCAGCCGATAAAGTTGTCTTTCGACGCTACGCCGGTGCTCGGCAGCGAAGGCTGCATCAGGGTATTCCGCAAGGATACGGGCAAACAGGTGGACCTGATCGACCTTGCCGACAAGGCGAAGGTGAGCGTACGCGAGAGCGACGGCGCGATGGTGCCCGTCAGCCAGATGAACAAGGAGACGCTCTGTCACAGTTTCCTGGACGCGCTGCCTTCCGGGAGCCGCTACCGTCCCGTGCACTACACGCCGCTCCGCATCCAGGGCAACACGCTGGAAATCAAACTGCACAGCGGAGTACTGGAATTCGGCAAAACTTACTATGTCACGGTCGATGAAGGCTTCGTCGCCGGGCAGAAAGGCATCGCCGAAGGAGAACTGGAATTCACGACCAAGGACAAACCCGCCTCCAAAACGCTACTGAAGGTCAATGCGGACGGCAGCGCCGATTTCTGCACCGTACAGGGGGCGCTGACCTATGCGGGCAGCCTCGGCCAAAGCGCGGAAGTGACCGTCAGCGTCGCCGCAGGCACCTACCGGGAACTGCTCTACCTGCGCAACAAGAACAAACTGACGCTCAAGGGCGAGGGGCGCGACAAGACCCGGATCATCTACCCCAACAACGAAAGTTACAGCACGGGCAGTGGGGCCGGAAGCGACAGGAAGCCCGAAATCGGCAAAGCCCTGAACGTACTCGGCGGACGCGGCCTGATGCTCACGGAGAACTGCAACGAACTGGCTCTCGAGGGCCTGACGATGGAAAACAGCTTCGGCGAGCTCAAGGGCCAGGCGGAAGTCATTTACTTCAATTCCTCCGACGGCAGCCACCGCCTGAGCGTGGAAAAGTGCAGCCTGATTTCCTATCAGGACACCTTCCTCTGCAAAGGCCTGGTCTATGTGCACGAGAGCCTCATCGCCGGGCACTGCGACTTCATCTGGGGCTACCCTGTCGCCTGCCTCTTCCAGGATTGCGAAATTCGCGCACGCGCAGCCGGTTACATCGTCCAGGCACGCATTGGCAAAGCCACGGACAAAGGCTTCGTCTTCCTGGACTGCAGGCTGACCGCCGATGCCGGCGTAGCGAACGGCAGCATGTACCTGGCGCGCTCGGGCGGAGACAGCAGCGTATACGACAACGTCACCTACATCAACTGCACGATGGGAGCGGTCATCGCAGGCAAGGGCTGGTACGAAAGCCCTGCGCCGAACCCGGCCAAGCCCAACGCTTCGACCGGCTGGAAGGAAAGGGGCAGCGTCGATGAGAACGGTGCACCGCTCAGCCATACAAGCACTTACGGCCGCGTCCTGACTGAGAACGAGGCCGAAGCGTTTTCCAGCCGCAAGGCGGTGCTGGGGTATTAAGCGGAATTAAAAGACGATATCGTCGTAGAACCCGCCCCGCTTGGCGATGTCAAGCAGGTTGTAGCGGAAACGCATCAACTGGACGACGGGGAAAGCATAGCGGATCCACGCATCGTCCACGCCGATCATCTCCGGCTCATAGGGCGCACCCGCAATCCGGAAACTCTCCTTCATCTTCTCATAGGGCCAGAGCTGGTCCTGGAGTTTCTTCTTCAGTACGGGCCACTGCTCCTTGAGCAGGGTCAGTTCACGGCGCACGCCCTCCTTGTCGGAATACTTCTGGGTGATGCTCTCATAACCCAGGCGCGGTGCGGGGAAATCCGTGAACAGGGCCAGCGCACGCTGCTGCTCCTCCTCCAGGCTGGGCCAGGCGGCGACACACTTGTCGATGTCGATGGCATCCACGTCCACCTTGAAGAAGTTGTCGAAGACCTTGCACATAATCAGCGTACCGATGGCCACCTGGAATCCGTGGGAGACGAATTTGCCTTTGTAGCGGTGGTGCGTCATATCCAGGATATGGCTGAACAAGTGGTCGCAGCAGGAAGCAGGACGGCTCGAACGGGCCGCCTGCATGGCGAAACCGCTGAGGATCAGGCCCTCGAACAGGGCTCCTACGGCATCCAGATTGCCGGCGGCGACGCCCGCAGGGTCGGAAAGCAGTTCGTCCAGGTCATCCTGCAGGATGTGCCAGGCTTCCGGCACGATCGGCTCCGTCCCCACCAGGTCGGCGATCATCCATTCTCCGCCCGCAGGCACCTTCGCGGCCAGGTCGGCATAACCGGCGGCCGTCATCTCCTTGGGGGCGGCGGCAATCACCTCCACGTCCGCCAGCACCGCTACGGGCGCAGGGCAGGAGAAGGTCTGTTTGGCGTTGTCCTTGGTGATGGAGGCACCGAAGGAGGTATATCCGTCCACGGAAGCGGCCGTAGGGATGGTCAGATAACTCTGTTCGTGATGATGGGAGCAAAGCTTGCAAAGGTCGTTGATGGTACCGGAACCTACGGAAACGACAATCGCACCGCTCCGGTCGATGGCGGCGTCCAACTGCTCGATATGGTCCCAGTCCGCGTGGAACTCTTCTTCTTCAAAGAGGAAACGCTCCACGGGAACGCCCGCCGCCTTGAAAAAGTCGTACACCGCCTCACCGGCGACGCGCCAGGTATTGTTGTCCGCCACGATCAGGGCCTTGCGTCCCTCGAAAAAGCGCTGGAACAACTCAGGGGCCTTGTTCAGATTATTCCTGCCGAGTTCGAACGCCCGGGTGTCGGTAGAGACCGCAAGGGCCTTCGCTATTCTTTCTTCACTGTTCATATTGAGGATTTTTACGGATTATTCTACGGTAACGGATTTCGCCAGATTGCGGGGCTGGTCCACGTTGCGTCCCTTGGCGATGGCGATGTGATAGGCCAGCAACTGGAGCGGGATGATGGAGAGAATCGGTTCGAAGCACTCCTCGGAATCCGGAATCTCGAAACTCCAGTCAGAAAGGGCCTTCACGTCCGTATCCCCTTCGGTCACGACGCTGATGATGCGCCCCTTGCGGGCCTTGACCTCCTGGATATTGCTCAGGATCTTCTCGTAATTGCCCCGCTTGGGCGCAATCACCACGACCGGCATCTCTTCGTCGATGAGGGCGATGGGGCCGTGCTTCATTTCCGCCGCCGGGTAACCCTCGGCGTGGATATAGGAGATTTCCTTCAGTTTCAATGCACCTTCCAGCGCCACGGGGTAATTATATCCGCGGCCCAGGTAGAGGAAATTGCGCGTATAGGTGAATATCTTGGCGATATCGGCGATTTCGCCGTCGTGCTGCAGAATCTTCTCGATCTTCTCCGGAATGCGCTGGAGTTCGTTCACCAGTTGTGCGCGGCGCTCGTCCGTAACGGTTCCCAACTGCTCGGCCAGGCTGAGGGCCAGCAGGAACAGGGTCGTGACCTGCGCCGTAAAGGCCTTGGTGGACGCCACGCCGATTTCCGGGCCGATGTGCGTATAGCAGCCGGTATCCGTCGCGCGGGCGATGGACGAACCGACGACATTGCAGATGCCGAAGAGGAAGGCTCCCGCTTCCCGGGCCAGCTTGACGGCGGCCAGGGTATCGGCAGTCTCTCCGGACTGCGAGATGGCGATCACCACATCCGTCGGGAAGATGACGGGACGCCTGTAGCGGAATTCGGAAGCGTATTCCACCTCCACGGGCTTGCGCGTAAACTCCTCGATCATATATTTGCCGATGAGTCCGGCATGCCAGGAAGTCCCACAGGCGCAGATGATGATGCGTTTGGCGCCCAGCAGGCGCTCGCGGTTATCGATTACGCCGGAGAGCTTGACCTCTCCCAGTTCCGGATGCAGGCGGCCCTGCATCGAAGCCTTCAGGGTCCGGGGCTGCTCGAAAATCTCCTTGAGCATGAAGTGCGGGAATCCGCCCTTCTCGATCTCGCTCAGGCTCATCTCCAACTCGCTGATGCGGGCCGTATGCTCCTCATTGCGAAGGTCCGTGATCCGCAGGTCCTCTCCGCGCTTGATATAGGCAATCTGCTCTTCGCCCAGATAGACGACCTTGTGCGTATATTCGATGATCGGAGAAGCGTCGGAACCCACGAAGTATTCATCCTCCCCTACGCCGATAATCAGCGGGCTGCCCTTGCGGGCGGCGATCAGCTTGTCCGGCTGGTCCTTGTCCATAATGACCAGGGCATAGGCGCCGACCACGAGATTGAGGGCCAGCGGAACCGCCTCTTCGAGCGACACCGAACGGGAATCCATCATATACTGGATCAACTGGATGACGACCTCCGTATCGGTCTGGCTCTGGAAATGATAGCCCTTGCGCGTCAGTTCGGTCTTGAGGGAGAGATAATTCTCGATAATACCGTTGTGAATCAGCGCAAGATTGTGATTCTCAGAGTAATGGGGATGCGAATTGATATCACTGGGCTCGCCGTGGGTGGCCCAACGGGTATGGGCGATACCGATGCTGCCGGAAATGTCCTTGTCGGCCGTCACGGCCTCCAGGTCCTTGACCTTTCCCTTGGTCTTATAGATCACCAGTTTCCCGCTGTCGCCGATGAGCGCCACGCCGGCACTGTCATAACCCCGGTATTCCAGCCTCGTTAAACCTTTAATCAGAATCGGATAGGCCTGACGCCCTCCTACATAACCGACAATTCCACACATATACTAAGGCAATAAAGGACGAAGGATGGCGCTGAGCTGGTCGCTTTCGATCAGGAAGCCGTCGTGTCCGTAAATTGATGATATTTCGTAATAACTGGCCCACTTGAGCGCGGCTACGGTCTCTTTCCCGTGCTTGGGCGGGAAGAGCACGTCAGAATCGATGCTGATTACCGCGCAGCGCGCCTTGATGCGCGACAGCGCCGCCTCCACGCCTCCTCTGCCCCGGCCGACATTCTGCGAATCGAGCGAACGCGACAGGTACCAGTAACTGTAGGCGTCGAAACGGCGCACCAGTTTCAGGCCCTGGTAGCGCTGGTAAGAGCCCGCGCGGTCGGCAAAGAGCGTATCGGGATCCGTTTCCTCCTGCGTGGCGTTATAGCCGTCGTAGGTACGGTAGGAGATCAGTGCGATGGAGCGCGCGCACGCAAGACCGTCCTTTCCCCCTTCGAGCGATTTCGCCTCCTTGAAACTGGGATCGGCCAGGATCGCCATACGCTGCGATTCGTTGAAGGCGGTCAGGTAGGGCGATACGCGGGTCGCCGTAGCCAGGAAAATCGCCGCATCGATGATATCCGGCTCCATAATGCACCATTCCAGCGTCTGGAAGCCTCCGATCGAGGGTCCCAGCATCATATCGATGTGTTCGATGCCGAGGTGCTTGCGCACCAGGATGTTCGCCCGGACGATGTCCCGCACCGTCGTATCCGGAAAATCCATGAACCAGGGCTTACCGGTAGCGGGATTGATGGAAGAGGGCCCCGTCGAACCATAGGGCGAGCAGAGCATGTTCACGCAGACGATGTAGTACTGCTCCGGGTCGATCAGGCAGCCCTTCCCCACCATCTGGGGCCACCAGTCCTCCGGGTCGGAGTTGCCGGTCAGGGCGTGACAGATCCAAAGCACCTTCTCCCCCGGCCGGTATTCGCGGTCCGAGGTATGATAGACCAGCGTCAGCGAATCTACCGATCCGCCGCCTTCAAAGACAAAGGGTTCTCCCGTAATCCAACTGTGGCGTTTCATCATTTCGCGAGGGCCTGTTTAAGGTCGGCAATCAGGTCTTCCGCCTCTTCCAGACCGATACTCAGGCGCATCAGGTCCGGACGGACGCCCGCTTCGCGCAACTGATCGTCGCTGAGCTGGCGATGGGTATGGGAGGCAGGGTGCAAAATACAACTATGGCAGTCCGCCACGTGGGTTTCAATCGTAACCAGTTTGAGCGAATCCATAAAGCGCTCGGCGCGGGCACGGTCGCCCTTGAGGCCGAAGGCCATCACGCCGCAGCTGCCGCCGGGCAGGTACTTCTGCGCACGGGCATACATCGGATCGCTTTCCAGCCCCGGATACTCGATCCAGGCCACCTCGGGGCAGGATTCCAGGAAGCGGGCTACCGCCAGGGCGTTCTCGCAGTGCTTCTTCATCCGGATATGCAGGGTCTGCAGGCCCAGCCCCAGGTAAAAAGCGTTCTGCGGCGCCTGGATGCTGCCGAAATCACGCATCAGGTGCGTCACCAGCTTCGTGATGTAGGCCGCCTTGCCGAATTTGTCGGCATAGACCAGCCCGTGGTACGAGGCATCCGGCGTACAGAGGCCGGGGTATTTGTCGGCATGGGCCATCCAGTCGAACTTGCCGCTGTCCACGACCACGCCGCCGACGGTAACGCCCTGTCCATCCATATATTTGGTGGTGGAGTGCGTAACGATGTCGGCACCGAACTCGATGGGACGGCAGTTGACCGGCGTCGGGAAAGTATTGTCCACGATCAGGGGCACACCGTGCCGGTGCGCGGTCGCGGCAAAGCGCTCGATATCCAGCACGCGGACGCCGGGATTGGTCAGGGTCTCGCCGAAGACCAGTTTGGTATTGGGCTTGAACGCCGCCTCCAGTTCCTCGTCGGAGGCTTCCATATCGACGAAGGTCACATCGATGCCCATCTTTCGGAAGGACCAGCCGATGAGATTGTAGGTTCCTCCGTAGATATTGGCCGTCGTAATCATATGGTCCCCCGCCTCGCAGATATTGAAGCAGGCGAAGAAGTTCGCCGCCTGGCCGCTGGAAGTCAGCACCGCGCCCACGCCGCCCTCGAGTTCGGCGATACGCGCCGCGACGAGGTCGTTGGTCGGATTCTGCAGACGGGTATAGAAATAGCCGCTGGCCTCCAGGTCGAAGAGGCGGCCCATCGCATCGGAACTGTCGTATTTGAAAGTCGTACTCTGGTAAACCGGCATCTGCCGGGGCTCACCGTTCTTCGGCTCATAGCCCGCGTGAACGCACTGGGTTCCTTTTTTCACTACAAAATCTCCTTCAATGCATTAACTGTAATAATTTCCTTGGCCTTCTCCCGGTCATCGGTGCGGAAAGCCAGCGCCTGCCGTCCCTCGTAATGGAAGGAATAGAGGTAAGCGATGCTCAGGCCGCTCTTGGCAAAGAGGGCAATCAGGTCGGCGGCAGAACCGGGCACATCCTTCATCTCCAGGACGATAATCTCGGAAAGCGAAGCCGCAACCCCGTTCTGCTCAAGCACCTTGAAAGCCTTCTGGGGATTGTCGCAGATCATACGGCAAATGCCGTAATCGGCGGTATCCGCCACACTGATGGCGTGCAGCTGGATATTGTTTTCCTTCAAGGTTCCCAGGACCGCGGTGAGGGTCCCGGAGGTGTTTTCCATAAATACGGACAACTGTAACATAGCGGTGTCTTATTTAAGTTTTCTTCTGTCTTCTACAAATGCCGTCTTTCCCTGGCTGCGTTCGATGGCGCCCGGCGACTTGATCTGTACCTTCGCGGAAATGCTCAGTACGCTCTTCAGTTTCGAGGCCACTTTCTTTTCGAGTTCGGTGACGGGCGCGAGGGTATCGAAGCCCTGCGCGAAGTATTCCTGACGCATCTCCACCTGTACGGTAAGCGAATCCAGGTTGCCGATGCGCTCGACGATGAGTTTGAAGCGGGGTGCGCACTCGGGAATGCCGAGCAGCACGCTCTCCACCTGCGACGGGAATACGTTGATTCCCCGGATGATGAGCATATCGTCGCTGCGGCCCACGATGCGGCCCATCCGCACTTCCGTACGCCCGCAGGCACATTCGCCTTCGAGCAGGGAGCAAAGGTCGCGGGTACGGTAGCGCAGCAGCGGCATCCCTTCCTTGGTCAGGGTGGTGAACACCAGTTCGCCTTCCTTGCCGCGGCCGAGCGGGGAAAGGGTCGCCGGGTCGATGATTTCCGGATAGAAATGGTCCTCGCAGATATGGGAGCCGTTCTGGCATTCGCATTCGTAACTGACGCAGGGTCCCATAATCTCGCTCAGGCCGTAAAGGTTATAGCCTTTCAGGCCCAGGCGCTCCTGAATCTCCTGACGCATATTCTCCGTCCAGGGCTCCGCGCCGAAAGCGCCGATGCGCAGTTTCAAATCGCCCTTGTTGACGCCCAGCGCCTCCATCGTTTCGGCAAGGTGCAGGGCATAGGAAGGCGTACAGGCGATACCGGTCACCCCGAGGTCGCGGATCAGGCCGATGTGTTTTTCCGTATTGCCGGTCGATGCCGGAATGACGGATGCGCCCATATTCTCCACGCCGTAATGCACGCCGAGTCCTCCGGTAAAGAGGCCGTAGCCGTAAGCGACGGAGAAAAGGTCTTCGCGGCTCACGCCGTAAGCGGTAAGGCAGCGGGACATACACTCGCTCCAGATTTCGATATCCTTGCGGGTATAGCCGACGATGGTCGCCTTGCCGGTCGTACCGCTGGATGCGTGGATGCGGATGATTTCGCTCTGCGGGGCCGCCTGCAGGCCGAAGGGATAATTGTCCCGGATATCCTGCTTGGTGGTAAAGGGCAGTTTGACGATGTCCTCGATGGTACGGATATCATCGGGCGTCAGGTCCATCGCCTGCATCTTGGCCCGGTAGAAGGGCACATTGTGGTAAACATAGGATACCACCTTGTGCAGGCGCTTCCCCTGGAGGGCGCTCATCTCGTCCCTCGACATACATTCTTTATGACTGTTCCAGATCATAGCATTTCAAGTTCATAGCAACGATGGCCTCCCCCTTGGGGGCAAATACCCGTTTGAGCGCTTCGCGCAGCGCCTGGCGGCTGACAATCTCCAGCGAATCCGCGGCGAGGCCCAGCAGCGCCATATTCGCCCCGCGGGGATTCCCGGCCTTCACGGCCATCGCATCGATGTCTTCGCAGACCAGATGCGGCAGTTTCGAGAGTTCCGCGCGCAGGGCGGCTTCTTCCGGATAGTCGGGAATGTTCACCAGCGGTTTGGATGCGGTGACGACCGTCCCGTCCGCACGCAGCCAGGGCAGATAGCGCAAGGCTTCCATCGGTTCCATCGAAATGATGAGATCCGCTCCGCCGAGGGGAATGAGGTCGCTGAAAATGGGCTCCGTAGAAAGACGCAGATGGCTCTGCACGTCTCCGCCGCGCTGGCTCATCCCGTGCACCTCGGCCTGCTTGAGGTAGAGGCCCTCCGCCGTTGCCGCCTCGCCGATCACGGTAGCGATGGACAGGATGCCCTGTCCGCCTACCCCGCATAAGATAATGTCTTTCTTCATAAACTACTTCTTTTTGGCGTGCCGGCGCGCGGTCTGGATGCACTCGCGACGCGGAATAATCACGGAAAGTCCTTTATATTCAATCTCTTCGCGCATCATCTTCTCAATCTCCGGCAGATTGGCCGGCAGCGGCACGACGGTGCGCACGTGCGCGGGATCCACTCCCAGCGCCACGCAGATCTTCTCATACTTGCTCGTCCCCGCAGAATCCTGTCCGCCCGTCATCGCGGTGGTCAGGTTGTCGGAGATAATGACGGTGATGGGGCTGTTTTCGTTCGCGGCGTCCAGCAGTCCGGTCATTCCCGAATGCGTGAAGGTCGAATCGCCGATGACCGCGATGGCAGGGAAAAGGCCGGAATCGGCGGCACCCTTCGCCATCGTAATCGACGCGCCCATATCCACGCAGGAAGCGAGCGCACCGTAAGGCGGCAGCGCACCGAGCGTATAACAGCCGATATCGCCGAACACGCGGCCCTGCGGATAATCCTGCATAATGCGGCCGAGCGCGGCATACACATCGCGATGCCCGCAACCCTGGCAGAACTGCGGAGGACGCGCGGCGATGGGAGAAGGCAGCGGGAAATGCTGTCCGGAGCCCAGCCCCAGCGCCTGGGCCACATTGTCCGGCGTCAATTCCCCGGTACGGGGCAGCACGCCGTCCAGACGGCCGTGAACCGGAACATCGGCACCCAGCAGGCCCTTGACGCCATTTTCCACCATCGGCTGCCCGTCTTCAAAGACCAGCAGACCGCCGCAGGAGGCAGCCAGCGCCTTGATGGCCTTTTCGGGCAACGGATACTGGGAAACTTTCAGCACGGAAGCCTCCCTGCCCGCACGGGCAAGTGCTTCCTTCACATAATTATAGGCAATGCCACAGGCGACAATCCCCAGCGGCGCCTCCCCTTCCCTGCGGTTAAAGGGCGAATCAGCGGAACTTTCTTGCATCGCCGCCTGCTTGTCCAGCAGAGCCCGATACTGCTTACGCGCAATCGCGGGCAGCAGCACCCAACCCTTGGAAGAGGAAGGTTCCAGCGCATTCTGCGCCTTCCTTTCGCCGATACGCACCGATGCACGGGAATGCGCGAGCCGCGTCACCATCCGGAGCACCACGGGCACGCCGAGGCTTTCCGACAGCGCAAACGCATACGCCATCATATCGTAGGCCTCCTGCTGGTCCGAAGGCTCCAGCAGCGGCACCATCGCAAAATTGGCATAAAAGCGGGAATCCTGCTCGTTCTGCGACGAGTGCATCGACGGATCATCCGCCGCCAGCACCACCAGACCGCCTTTCACGCCGGTCACGGCCGCATTGACAAACGCATCCGCGCAGACATTCATTCCCACGTGCTTCATACAGACGAGCGCGCGCTTCCCGGCATAGGACATCCCCAGGGCCGCTTCCATCGCGGTCTTCTCATTGGTACACCAGCGGCTGTGTACGCCCGCTTCCCGGGCTGCCGCATCCGCCTGGATAAACTCCGTCACCTCCGTCGAGGGCGTACCGGGATAGGCATACACCCCCGAAAGCCCCGCATCCAGGGCTCCCAGCGCCACCGCCTCGTCACCTAAAAGTAATCTATTCATTAATCAAGATATAAGCACCAATTATGTGTATCTTCTTCAAGACCGTCCTGAATGCCCCGCAGCCGCTTGTACAACTTCTCACTGACGGCCCCGCACTTATCCGGACTGCCAATCTTATAAGTCTTGGTAACCACCGTATCCTCCAGCTTCTGCTTGTCATCCACGGAGCAGATAGGCGTAATGACAACAGCCGTTCCGCAGGCATTCACCTCCTCGAACTCCGCCAGTTCCTCCACGGGCACGCGCCGCTTCTCCACCTTCAGGCCGAAGTCCTCGGCCACCGCCTGCAGACTCTTGTTGGTAATGGAAGGCAGCACGCTGTCCGAGAGCGGCGTCACATAACTGTTCCCCTTGATGGCGAGGAAGTTGGAAGAACCGAACTCGTCGATATAGGTCTTGGTGGCAGGATCGAGGAACAGCAGTTCCCGATAGCCCTGCCGATGCGCCATATTGTAAGGATGCAGCGAGGTCGCGTAATTCGCGCTCAGCTTGAAGGCACCGGTGCCGTTGGGTGCGGCGCGGTCGTAATTACGGGCGATGACGGCCGTACCGGGGCTCAGGCTTGCCGCACCGGAATAACTGCCTACCGGCGCACACATCACCGCAAACAGCACCTCCGTCGAGGAAGCGATGCCGAGTTGCGGGTTGCAGCCAATCAGCACGGGACGCAGGTACATCGACGCATTATATCCATAAGGCGGCAAAAACTCGATGTTCTCCTTCACGCAGCGAAGGCACATCTCGATGAACATTTCCTCCGAAGGAACCGCCATATCCAGGTGGCTGCCGCTGCGCTGCAGGCGCTTCGCATTCTCGTCCGGACGGAAAAGACGGATTTTGCCGTCCACGCCCCGGAAGGCCTTCAGGCCCTCGAAGCAGGAGTTCGCATAGTGGAATACGCCGGCAAAGGCGCTGAAATCAAAATTAAAGTCGGCGCTTGCCACCGGAGCGGACCACTGTCCGTCCTTGAAATAACTGCTGACAATGACGTTGGTCTTCCTGTACTTGAAGCCCAGCGCACCAAAATCCAATTGCTCTGCCATAATTACCTATTTATTAAATCTTACTGATCAATTCTGCTACCCGGTCACCCACGGCGGAGGTGCCGTACACGGGGGCGCCGGGGGCGGCGAGGTCTTCGGTGACGAAGCCTTCGTCGATGGAGGCCGCCACCGCCTTGCGGATGAGCGCCCCTTCAGCCTTGAGCCCGAAGGCATATTCGAACATCATCGCCGCGGAGAGGATGGTCGCCAGCGGGTTGGCGATGTCCTTGCCGGCAGCCTGCGGGTAGGAACCGTGAATCGGCTCGAAAACGCCGGTATGCTCGCCGATGGAGGCTGAAGCCAGCAGCCCCATCGAGCCGGTAATGCAGCTCGCCTCGTCCGTCAGGATATCGCCGAAGGTATTTTCCGTCACGATGACGTCGAAGAACTTCGGGCAGCGGATCAGCTGCATCGCCGCATTGTCCACGAACATATAATCTACGGTGATGTCAGGATACTGCGGTTCCATCTCCTTGGCAATCTGCCGCCAGAGACGCGAGGACTCCAACACGTTCGCCTTGTCCACGACCGTCAGGTGCTTTCTGCGGCGGCCGGCGTACTCGAAGCCCAGTTTCAGGATACGCTCGATTTCGTACCTATGATAAATATTGGTATCGAAAGCGGTGTCTCCGCCGTCCAGACGGCCTTTCTCGCCGAAATACATCCCGCCGGTCAGTTCGCGGATGCAGAGGAACTCCGCACCGTCCACCAGTTCCGGCTTGAGCGGGCTCTTGTCCACCAGCGCGGCGAAGGTCTCGATGGGCCGGAGGTTCGCGTAGAGCCCGAGCTGCTTGCGCATCGCCAGCAGGCCCTGCTCCGGACGCACCTTTGCGGTAGGATCGTTGTCATAGCGCGGATCGCCGACGGCGCCGAAGAGCACCGCGTCGCTCTCCATACAGGTCTTGAAGGTCGATTCGGGAAAAGCGTCGCCGAACTCGTCGATGGCGCAGGCTCCCGCCTTTGCAAATTGATAGGAGACTTCGTGGCCGAAGCGCTTGCATACGGCATCGATGGCTTTCTTGGCCTGAGCCACCACCTCGGGACCGATACCGTCCCCGGGCAATTCTGCTATCCTGAGTTTCATTTCAGTGTACTGATATCCAGATTTTCAATAATGTTCAACATTTTTACCGTCGCCTTGATGGCGGCCGCAGCCTGGTCGGAGTCGATACCGCGCGTCTTGAAAGAGTGGCCGTCCATATCCCAGACGATGGTCGTAGCCACCAGGGCGTCCGTCTTGCCTCCCGGAGGGATGCTGACCTGATAGTCCGCAAGCACGGGGTGTTTCTTTCCCAGCCGGTCGTAAATTTTCCAGAGGGCGCGCATAAAGGCGTGATACTGTCCGTCTCCGTTGGAGGAGGTTTCGTATTCCTGCCCGTCGATGGAGACTTTCAGCATCGCCGCGGGCTTCATATCCTTGGTAATCTGCAGGGAGTAGTTGACGATGTGGATATTGTCGCTCCCCTGCCCGCTCTTCAGGACATCCGCCACGATGAAGGGCAGGTCCTCCGCGGTAAGCATTTCCTTCTTGTCGCCGAGTTCCACGACGCGCTCCGTCACCAGCTTGACCTGTTCCGGAGTCAGGCTGATGCCCAGTTTGTCCAGGTTCTCGATAACGTTCGCCTTGCCGCTCATCTTGCCCAGCGCATATTGGCGTTCGCGGCCAAAGCGGGCAGGCATCAGGCGGTTCTCGTAGAGGCCGCCCTTGCGGTCCCCGTCCGCGTGGACGCCGGAAGTCTGGGTAAAGACGTTCTCACCCACCACCGGCTCGTTGTCCGGGATGCGGATGCCGGAGATGCTCTCCACATAGCGGCTGACGTGCGTCAGGGCACTTTCATCGAGGGAAAATTCCGCCCCCGCCATATCCTTGAGCGATGCCGCCACGGCCGCGACCGAAGCGTTGCCGCTGCGTTCACCCAGGCCGTTCACGGTCGCGTGTACGCCGCTGACGCCTGCTTGCACCGCAGCGAGGGTGTTCGCCACCGCCAGGCCGTAGTCGTTATGGGCGTGGAAGTCGAAGCGCAGGTCAGGAAAGCGTTCCAACATCCGCCGACAGGCTTCCGCGCAGGTCCAGGGATTCAGCACGCCGAGCGTATCGGGCAGCATATAGCGCTTGATGGGCAGGTCCTTCAGGGATTCAATCAGCCCGAACACATAGTCAGGGGAATCGGTTATGCCGCGGGACCAGTCCTCCAGGTAGAGATTGACGGACAGGCCCTTGGAAAAGGCGTAGTCCACCTGGCTGCGGATATCGGCAGCGTGCTGCTGCGGGGTTTTGCGGAGTTGCGTCTCCAGGTGCTTGAGGGAGCCTTTGGCGAGCAGGTTCACCACGCGGGCGCCGCAGGAGGCCAGCCAGTCGATGGAAGCGCCGCCGTCCACGAAGCCCAGGACCTCGATGCGGTCCAGCAGCCCCTTGGATGCAGCCCATTCACAAACGCCGGCCAGCGATTGGGATTCCCCGCCGGAGACCCGGGCGGAAGCGACTTCGACACGGTCCACCTTCAACTCCTCCAGAAGGAGTTGGACTATCGCCAGTTTTTCACTGGGGTTGAAGGAGACGCCGGCCGTCTGTTCGCCGTCGCGCAGCGTGGTGTCCAGGATTTCTATCATCGTCCTTGTTCGTATTTTTCAATCTTGTCCTTTTGCTCCAGGAGATAGTCGATATCGTCCAGGGCGTTCATCAGACAGTATTTTTTGTAGGCGTTGAGTTCAAAGTGTTCGCTCTCGCCGGTGGCCAGGTTGGTGACCGTCTGGGCGGGCACATCCACCCGCACCTTCAAGGCAGGGTCCGCGGCGATGCCCGCGAAGAGTCTGGCTAGGAAGCCTTCCGATACCACGACCGGCAGCACGAAGTTGTTGAGTTCGTTGTTCTTGTGGATGTCGGCGAAGAAACTGGAGATCACGACCCGGAAGCCGTATCCGGCGATGGCCCAGGCCGCGTGTTCACGGCTGGAGCCGGAGCCGAAGTTCTTGCCGGCCACGAGGATGCAGCCGCTGTAGCGGGGGTCGTTCAGGACAAAGTCGTTGATGGGATTGCCCTGGGCGTCGTAGCGCCAGTCCCGGAAGAGGTTGTCGCCGAAGAACTTTTCGTCCCGTGTGGTGACTTTCATGAAACGGGCCGGGATGATCTGGTCCGTATCGACGTTTTCCAACGGGAGAGGCACGCAGGTGCTCTCAATTATGTCAAATTTTTGTTTCATAAAGTCCTAGGGTCTGTAACAACACCTGTAACGGCGGCAGCGGCGGCGGTCAGGGGGCTGGCGAGGAAGGTGCGGGAGCCGGGGCCCTGGCGGCCTTCGAAGTTGCGGTTGCTCGTCGATACGGAATATTTGCCGGCCGGAATCTTGTCGTCGTTCATCGCCAGGCAGGCAGAGCAGCCCGGCTGGCGGATTTCGAAGCCGGCCTCGGCGAGGACCTTGTCCAGGCCTTCCTCCTCGATCTGCGCCTTGACGGCCCAGGAACCCGGGACCAGCCAGGCGGTAAGGCCGGGAGCCTTTTTCCGCCCCTTCACCAGAGACGCGAAAGCCCGGAAATCCTCGATGCGCCCGTTGGTGCAGGCGCCGAGGAAGACATAGTCCACCTTGTGTCCGAGCAGCGACTGTTCCGCTTCCAGGCCCATATAGGCGAGCGCCTTGGGGCTGGCGTCGGCGGGGATTTTTCCGTCGATGGGCATACCCATACCGGGGTTGGTGCCGTAGGTAATCATCGGTTGCACCTCGGCAGCATCGAAAACGAGTTCCTTGTCGAAGACGGCATCGTCGCCGCTCTTGAGCGTTTTCCACTTTTCGACCGCAGCGTCCCAGTCGGCGCCCTTCGGCGCATATTCGCGGCCCTTCAGCCAGGCGAAGGTCTTTTCGTCCGGAGCGATGAAGCCGCCGCGCGCCCCCATCTCGATGGAAAGGTTGCAAAGCGTCAGGCGGCCTTCCATCGAAAGCTCGCGGACCGCGCTGCCGCGGTATTCCACGAAATAGCTGGTCGCGCCGCTGGTGCTGATTTTCATCATCAGGAAGAGTGCAAGGTCCTTAGCGGTCACGCCGGGGCCGAGTTTGCCCTCGACGCGGATGCTCATCGACGCGGGCTTCTGCTGCAGGATGCACTGCGACGCAAGCACCATCTCCACTTCGGAGGTACCGATGCCGAAAGCCACCGCACCCACCGCTCCGTGGGTAGAGGTGTGCGAATCGCCGCAGACAATGGTCATTCCCGGCAGGGAGATGCCTTTTTCCGGCCCCACGACGTGGATGATGCCGTTGTCGCGGCTGTTCATCGGGAAATGGTTGACCCCGAACTGCGCGGCGTTGCGCGCAAGGGTATCGACCTGGGCCTTGGAGACGGGATCGGCGATGGGCTGATCCTGGTCGTGCGTCGGCGTGTTGTGGTCCGGCATACAGAAGACCTGCTTCGGACGCAGACAGCCGATGCCCCGCTCGCGCAAACCCTCGAAGGCCTGCGGCGAGGTCACCTCGTGGCAGTAGAGCCGGTCGATGTAGAGTTGCTGCGGGCCGTCTTCAATGAGGGAGACGATGTGCGCATCCCAGATTTTATCGAAAAGGGTGTTCATCAATTATTTCTTGTTGTTCTCGGGACGCAGGGCGCGAACGGTCACGGCCGTGCGCCACATTTCGCTCTCGCGCAGGGCTTTGAGTTCCTTCTCCAGGCCTTCGCGGTAGTCAGGCTTGCTGTTGGCGTCGATGGAGATCTGCGCCTCGTTGCCGCACTTGACGCTGGCGTAGAGTTTCTGCACCACGGGCTTGATGGCATCGTGGAACGGGCCCATCCAGTCCAGGGCACCGCGCTGGGCGGTGGTGGAGCAGTTGGCATACATCCAGTCCATTCCCTTGGCGGCGAAGAGCGGCATCAGGGACTGGGTCAGTTCCTCGACGGTCTCGTTGAAGGCCTCGGAAGGGGTATGACCGTTCTCGCGAAGCACCTCGTACTGGGCGCTCAGCAGACCCTGGATGGCGCCCATCAGGGAGCCGCGCTCACCGGTCAGGTCGGAAGTGGCCTCGCGCTGGAAGGTCGTCTCGAAGAGATAACCGGAGCCGATGCCGATACCGATGGCAATCGTGTTCTTCAAGGCCTTGCCGCTCACATCCTGATACACCGCATAAGAGGAATTGATGCCGCGGCCTTCCAGATAGAGGGAACGCACGGTTGCGCCGGAGCCCTTGGGAGCCACCATAATCACATCGATGTCCTTGGGAGGGACGCAGCCGGTGCGGTCGCTCCAGGTAATGGCGAAACCGTGGGAGAAATAGAGGCTCTTGCCGGGAGTAAGATGCTTCTTGAGGGTAGGCCAGACGGACATCACGGCCGCGTCGGAGAGCAGGCACATGACGATGTCGCCTTTCTCGCAGGCCTCTTCGATGCCGAAGAGGGTCTTGCCGGGCACCCAGCCGTCGGCAATCGCCTTCTCATAGGTCTTGCCGGGACGCTGTCCCACGATCACGTTGAAACCGTTGTCGCGCAGATTCAGCGACTGTCCGGGACCCTGCACGCCGTAACCGATGACGGCCAGCGTCTTGTCCTTCAAGGTTTCACGAGCCATTTCCAGGGTAAACTCATCGCGGGTGACGACATTCTCCTCCACTCCGCCAAAATTCATCTTTGCCATAATTTTATAATGCTGTTTTAGATTGATTTTCTCTATGCTGCAGGAAGTCCTCCACGGCCTCCTTCTCTTTGTGCGAACGTTCGCTGTCCACTTCCCAGAACGCTTTGACCACATCCACCTTCTTCTCCATCTGCGCCACGACCGCCTTCACCCGGCGTTCGTCCGTACGCGTCAGGATTTTGAACTTATGGATGCCCTCGATGCGCGAGGGATACACCAGCAACTTCTCAATATTGAGGCTGCGACGGGTAAAGATACCCGCCACGGCACTCAGCAGACCCACCTGATTCTCCGTGTAGGCCGTTATCTCATATAACTTCTCACTTGCCATAGCTATACCAGTCCTGGGTATTCAACATAATCTGGTCCAGTTCCTTTCCCGGAGGGATCATCGGGAAGACCAGGCTCTCCTCCCGCACGTGCACGTTCAGAATGCAGGGAGCGTCGTCCGCAAGCATCCGTTCGATGGCGGGAGCCAGTTCCTCGCGTGATTCCACATTCTCGCAACGGATGCCGTAAGCGGCAGCGAGCATCTTGAAATCGGGATTCAGCAGCCGCGTGCAGGAGTAGCGCTCACCGAAGAACAGTTCCTGCCACATCCGCACGTTGCCCAGCCAGTTGTTATTGAGCAGCACGATCTTCACGCCGGTCTTTTCCTGCATGATGGTGCCCAGTTCCTGCACGGTCATCTGGATGCCGCCGTCGCCCACGAAAAGGCAGACGGGGCGTTCGGGGGCGGCAATCTTTGCGCCGATGGCGGCGGGAAGGCCGAAGCCCATCGTACCGAGGCCGCCGGAGGAAAGGAAACTGCGGGACTGGCTGAAACGCGAATAGCGGGCCGCCAGCATCTGGTTCTGGCCCACATCGGTGACGATGACCGCATTGCCGCGCGTCGCCTTCGCCACCGCAGCAATCACTTCGCCGGGATTGACGGGACCGTCCGCAGGCGCGATTTCGGGCAGGCAGACGCGTTCGCGCTCCACCGCGTCGCATTCTTCATTGCGATGTTCCCACGCACTCCGCCGGCGCTTTTCGATCAGCGGGGTCAGGCGCGCAAGCACCTGCTTCGCATCGCCGACAATGCCCAGATCGACGGGAATGTTCTTGCCGATTTCGGAAGCGTCGATGTCGATATGGATGATTTTCGCCTGTCGGGCGTATTTTTCGAGTTTGCCGGTCACGCGGTCGTCGAAGCGCATCCCCACCGCAAGGAGCAGGTCGCATTCGCAGGTCATAATGTTCGAAGCGATGCTGCCGTGCATTCCCAGCATTCCCTTGAGATGCGGGTTGTCCGAAGGCAGGGCGCTCAGGCCGAGCAACGTGCTGCCCGCGGGGATATCGCCCTTGTCCAGGAAATCGCCGAGTTCCTTTTCCGCGCCGCTCAGCAGGATGCCCTGGCCATAGACCACGAAGGGGCGCTCGGCGGCATTGATCATCGCCGCGGCCTGCTCGATGGCGGTCTGCGGCACTTCCGGAACGGGAACATAACTGCGGATGAAGTCGCAATGGCAGGGCTGGAATTCCGCAAGGCCGGTCTGCGCATCCTTGGTGAAGTCCAGCACCACGGGGCCGGGACGGCCGCTGGCGGCGATGTAGAAGGCGCGCGATACGGCCCAGGCCACATCTTCCGCCCGGCGGATCTGGTAACTCCACTTGGTAATCGGCGTCGTCATACCGATGAGGTCGGTCTCCTGGAAGGCGTCGGTGCCCAGCAGGCCCGTCGTCACCTGGCCGGCGACCACCACCACGGGAGTGGAGTCGATCATCGCGTCCGCGACACCGGTAATCACGTTCGTGGCGCCGGGGCCGGAGGTCACCATCACGAAGCCGGGCTCTCCCTTGATGCGGGCATAGCCCTGGGCTGCGTGAATCGCCCCCTGTTCGTGACGGACGAGGACGTGGTGCAGGCGGTCCAGATAGCCGTAAAGTTTATCGTAAACGGGCATAATCGCGCCTCCGGGATAACCGAAGACGGTATCCACGCCCTGTACCAGCAGTTGCTCGAGGAGAATCTCCGCGCCGCTCAGTTTCTTTCCTATCTTGTCTTTCATATCAGTCTTCCGGAACGATTCTTCTTGCTCCCTTGTCGGCGCTGCTGACCATCGAGGCATAAGCCCTGAGGCTGGCGGAGACGCTCCGCTGCCGCACGGGAGCGGTGAACGCCTTGCTGCCGCGGGCCAGTTCTTCGCTGCGCCGCTGCGCAAGTTCCTCATCGCTGAGGCGTACGCTGATGCAGCGCGAAGGGATGTCGATTTCGATGATGTCGCCGTCGCGGACCAGGCCGATGTTGCCGCCCGCCGCCGCTTCCGGGGAAATATGGCCGATGCTCAGGCCGGAGGTGCCTCCGCTGAAGCGGCCGTCGGTTATCAATGCACAGGCCTTGCCGAGGTGCATGGATTTGATGTACGAGGTGGGATAGAGCATTTCCTGCATACCGGGGCCGCCCTTCGGGCCCTCGTGGGTGATCACCACGCAGTCGCCCGCTTTCACGGCGCCGCCCAGGATGCCCTCGCAGGCCGCCTCCTGGGAATCGAAGACCTTCGCGGGACCTTCGAAATGCCAGAGCGATTCATCCACGCCCGCGGTCTTGATGACGCAGCCGTCCCGGGCGATATTGCCGAAGAGGACGCCCAGTCCGCCGTCCTTGGTGTAGGCGTGCTCCAGGTCGCGGATACAGCCGCCGCTGCGGTCGGTATCCAGGCTGTCCCAATACTTTTCCTGGGAAGCCATCTCCGTGGTCCGGACGCCGCCGGGGGCACTGGAATAGAGTTTCAGGGCTTCCTCGCTGACGGAGGAGGCGCAGATATCATAGCGGGCGATGGCCTGGGCGAGCGTCATAGCGTCCACGCGGGGCGCGGCACCGTCCACCAGCCCGGCCTTCTGCAGTTCGTTCATGATGCCCAGCACGCCGCCGGCCCTGCCGACATCCTGGATATGGTATTTCTGGGTATTGGGGGCCACCTTGCAGATGCAGGGCACCTTGCGCGACAGCGCATCGATGTCCGCCATCTTGAAATCGGCGCCGGCCTCCCCCGCCACCGCCAGCAGGTGCAGCACGGTATTGGTGGAGCCGCCCATCGCGATATCCAGCGTCATCGCGTTCAGGAAGGACTGACGGGTGGCGATATTGCGCGGCAGCACGGAAGCGTCGTCCTCGAAATAGTATTTCTTCGCGTTCTCCACGATCTGGCGCGCAGCCTTGAGGAGCAGTTCCCTGCGCAACGCGTGCGTCGCGAGCACCGTGCCGTTGCCGGGCAGCGAGAGTCCGATGGCTTCGGTCAGGCAGTTCATCGAATTGGCGGTGAACATCCCCGAACAGCTGCCGCAGGTGGGACAGGCACAGGCTTCGATGGCGGCGACTTCCTCGTCGCCGACCGACGGATCGGCGGATTTGACCATCGCATCGATCAGGTCGAGCCGCGCGGCGCCCAGTTCACCGGCTTCCATCGGACCGCCGGAAACGAAAATCGTCGGAATGTTGAGCCGCATCGCCGCGATGAGCATACCGGGAGTGACCTTGTCGCAATTGCTGATGCAGACGAGTGCATCGGCCTTGTGCGCATTCACCATATATTCGACGCTGTCGGCGATAATGTCGCGCGAAGGCAGCGAATAGAGCATTCCGTCGTGGCCCATCGCGATGCCGTCATCGACCGCGATGGTATCGAATTCCGCGGCAAAGCAGCCAAGGCGCTCGATTTCCGCCTTGACGATCTGCGCCGCATCGTGCAGATGCACGTGTCCGGGGACGAACTGGGTGAAAGAATTGGCGATGGCTATCACGGGCTTGCCGAACTGGGAACGCTTCATTCCGTTCGCGAGCCAGAGCGCACGCGCGCCCGCCATTCGGCGCCCTTCAAAGGTCACACTACTACGTAACTTCATAAACGGTCTAACCAAATATTCTAATCAAACTCCAAATTTGGCATTTTTTCTTCAAAAGTCCAATTTTTTATGTATGTTTGTAGAAACTATGACCATTACCCTGAAGAATGACATCCGGGAAGTCAGCCGGCTCGGGGACTTCCTCAAGGCTGCGGCAGAGCGATACCACCTGGAGGATGCTCAGGGGAAGGAACTGCGCCTCGCCGTGGAAGAGGCTGTGGTCAACGTCATCGATTATGCCTACCCCGAAGGAGAAGAAGGCGAGATTACGCTCGAACTGAACTTCGAAGAGGGCGGCGTCCTGATCCGGATTATCGATTCGGGCATTCCCTTCGACCCCACAAAGACGGAGGAGCCCGACACCTCCCTCCCCGCCCGGGGGCGCCACATCGGCGGTCTGGGCATCTATCTGCTGCGCTCCCTCACGGACAGCATACGTTATGAGCGCCGGGAAGGGAAGAACATACTCATTCTCGTAAAACGATTCATTCATTCTTTGGCATGAAAGGAAAACTTTCTCTTGGCATCGTGTTGCTGGCAGCACTCCTTATTCCGTCCGCCGTGCGGGCACAGAGCGATACCCTGAAGAACAAACTGACTTTGGGCGCCAACCTCCTTGGACACGGTGAAATCTGTGCCGGCGGTTTGCCCCGTAACAGCGGAACCAATACCCAGGAAAATTACTCCGGTTTTCTTCTCGGCCGTATCCGCCTGAATGCGGAATACGAACGCAAATATCTTCAGTTGCGCTTCGTCGTCCAGAACCTGTGGGTATGGGGAATGTCGGGGAATCAGGCGTTGAAACTCTATGAAGGATGGGCAAAAATAGGCTCCCGCGTGGGGCTTCTCGCCCAGTTGGGCCGCGTAGCCCTTTCCTATGACGACGAACGCATCATCGGCACCAACGACTTCGCCGCCGCCGCCCTTTCCCACGATATCCTCCGCCTGGGCTATGAAGGGCACGGTCACAAGTTTCACGTCATCCTGGCCTACAACCAGAATGGGGACAACGTCTATTCCGGCAACTACTATACCGGCGGTGCACAATACTACAAGACGATGCAGACGGTCTGGTACCATTACGATATCCCCAAGTTCCCGCTGGGGCTCTCGCTGCTGTTTATGAATATGGGCATACAGGCCGGCTTTGACGACTATGAGACCAATCCGTCCCATAAGTGGATGCCTGCCCAAACGGTATACCAGCAAATATATGGCGGATATCTCAACTTTCACCCGAAACACTTCTCCGCCGAGGCGTCCTATTACCGGCAATCCGGAAAACTCGTCGACGATTCCATGGGCTCGAAGCCCATCGATGCCTGGATGGCCAGCGCCAAACTCACTTACAACCCCAGTGAGCGCTATGGCTTCGTACTGGGATACGACCATTTGAGCGGAGATGACTACGTCCCTAATTCCTACGGCGGCGTAGGCCTTCCCTATCACGCTGTTTATAAGGGCTTTACACCGCTATACGGCTCCCGCACCAAGTTCTATGGCATTATGGACTTTTTCTATGAGAGCGCCTTTGTCCACGGCTTCACCCCGGGTTTGCAGAATGCCTTCTTCGGGGTCTCCGGAAAACCGATTGAGCCCCTGTCCCTGAACGCCACCTACCATTATCTGGCCGTAGCAACGAAAATCCAGGACCTGGGAATGACCCTGGGACACAGCCTTGAAGTCCAGGCCGACTATCAGATCAACAAATACATTTCCCTCACCGCCGGTTACACGTTCATGGCAGGAACGGAGACGATGGCCCGCCTGAAGCGGGAAGGATCCAGCCCGCATGCGCACTGGGGATGGATCTCACTGGTGGTTACCCCCACGCTGTTTTCGCACAAATGGTAAAGTGCCGCTAGGCTTCCTTGATGGCCCCCATACGGGCCTCGGCGACATTGATGATATAGTCGCCGGTCTTTTCGCATTCCCCGATCAGGTCGGAGAACACGGTACCGATATCGTAGCCGTAAACGTGATTGTCCAGGCTCTCGATATTATACTGCTTCAATTGGTTACGACGGTTGTTGATGCGCAGTTCGACATCGCGTGACAGGGAGAAATCGACATCTTCCTTGCGACCGGACAGCGCCGCATTCATATGGGTCAGCGCCTCCTCCACCAGGGCGAACATCTGCTGCGCGCCATCTTCCAGTTCACCGGTAAAGACGATCTTGTTATCCAGTTTGCGCCGCAGGATGCGGGCCAGGTTGAAGCAACTGTCACCCACGGACTCCAGTTCGCCGATCTGACGGAGCATGGAACGGATTTTCTGCTTCGTTTCGTCTGAAAGATGGGCATCGCCCACATCGCCCAGATACTTGCCGATCTCGTTCTCCAGCTGGTCGCTCATCTCCTCGCCTTTCTTGATGCGTTCGAAGAGTTTCTGGAAATCCTGCTCGTCCGTAATGACATAGAGTTCCTTCACGAGGCCGAACATACGCTGCATCTTCTCGCCGAAGACCGCGATTTCCTTCTGCGCCTGGAACACGGAAAGTTCCGGCGTCTTCATCAGACCGCCCCGGATATACTGCAGGCGGAATTCCTCTTCCTCGTCACTCCTGCGCGGCTTGACAAGCAGGCAGACCAGTTTCTCCAGCTGGGGGATGAACCAGATGAGCACCGCCGTATTGATGACGTTGAAACAGGAGTGGAAAGTCGCCAGGGCGAAGGAAAGCTGGGTAGGGCTCTGCTCCGGAGCCTCGGGATCCAGGCCGACGATACCGCAGACCATCCGCACGAAGGGGAAGAACAGGATCAGCACCCAGATGACGCCGAACACATTGAAGAGCAAGTGCGCCATAGCCGTGCGCCGCGCCTGCGTATTGGCACTCATCGCCGCGAGGTTCGCGGTAACGGTAGTACCGATATTCTCACCCATAACCAGCGCGATACCCTGGTAGATCGTAATGGCTCCCGTCGCGCAGAGCACCATCGTAATGGCCATAAGCGCCGCCGAACTCTGCACGAGGGCGGTCAGGATGGTTCCGATAAGCAGGAACAGCAGGATCGTGCCGTAACTGGTGGGGAAACTCGCGAAGAAATCGACGACCGCGGGCTTGCTTGCCAGGTCCATCTCCACCCCGGTCTGCTTAAGCATTCCGAGGGCAAAGAGCAGGAAGCTCAGGCCGAAAAGGAAATCTCCGATATAGCGGTGCCGGCCCCGCTGAATCAGCACGATGCCGATAAAGAACGCAGGCCAGACGACGGAAGCGATATTGAAGGAAAAACCCGCCGACATGATCCACGCGCTGAGCGTCGTACCGATATTCGCACCCATGATGACGGAAATCGCCTGCGAGAGCGTCAGGAGCGCCGCGTTCACGAAGGAGACCGTCATGACGGTAGTTGCTGCCGAGGACTGTACCGCCACGGTCACCAGCGCGCCGGTCGCGACTCCGGAAAAACGGTTGGTTGTCATGGCGCCGAGGAGGTGGCGCAACTGCGGGCCCGCCATTTTCTGCAGGGCCTCGCTCATCACCTTCATGCCATAGATCAGCAGGGCGATTGAACCGAGAAGCTTCAGGACAATGAACATAGTCTTGTGGTTTCGGGGGACAAATTTACAATAATTCCGTCAAAAATTCCGCGATTATTTTTATATTTGTGTCTTGAAAGTCAATAAAATCTCTAATTAGCTTATGTGCAATCCTTTTTCCCTTGAAGGCAAGAACGCCTGGATTACCGGCGCTTCTTATGGTATCGGGTTCAACATCGCAAAGGCGTTCGTTGCCGCCGGTATCAAGAATATCATCTTCAACGACATCAACGAAGCCGCCCTCGAGCGCGGCCTTAACAATTATAAGGAAGCGGGCATCAAGAACGTCAAAGGTTATGTCTGTGACGTGACCGACGAGGTGGCCGTCAAAGCCCTGGTGGAAAAGATTCACGCCGAAGTGGGCCAGATCGACATCCTGGTCAACAACGCCGGCATCATCAAGCGCATCCCGATGCACGAGATGGAGCGCAGGGAGTTCCAGCAGGTGATTGACGTGGACCTCGTGGCCCCGTTCATCGTCTCCAGCGCCGTCCTTCCTGAAATGATGGAGCGCCGCGAGGGCAAGATCATCAACATCTGCTCGATGATGAGCGAACTCGGCCGCGAGACCGTTTCCGCGTACGCCGCCGCCAAGGGCGGACTCAAGATGCTCACCCGCAACATCTGCTCCGAGTACGGCGAATACAACATCCAGTGCAACG